>Ga0114962_10002236_pt1 | contig 16281 bp, 11 predicted proteins | sample C_130820_MF_Meta_FD_87017 | JGI IMG/M metagenome (GOLD analysis project Ga0114962, IMG submission 87017) | Freshwater microbial communities from Lake Croche, Canada to study carbon cycling - C_130820_MF_MetaG | ecosystem: Environmental > Aquatic > Freshwater > Lake | place: Lake Croche, Canada...
CATTGCGTGCCGCCGCCATCAGCGTATTCGCCCTGCCGGCAACCAGCGCCAGGAGGACCTTCAGGCTGTCCTTGCAGGTCTCAACCCGGGCGTCATAGCTTGCCCACGCGTAATCTTCAACCAGAACGCCAAGCCGATTTCTCATGGCCGCATAGGAATGCGAGAACCTCGGTGAATCGACATCGAGAACCAGACCCGCTTTCGGGTCGTTCACGTCCTTGAGCCGAGGATAAAAGCCCAGCGGCTGATGACCCGTGCGATGCAACTGAGCCAGGGCTTCATTCAGGAAGTCCTTTGCCAGGCTCGTCAGATCAGGATCGCCGCCGAATTCGGGCGCCACGGTCAATGACACATCGTGTCTGAAGCGCAGGCCGTCAGTGACATGCAGATCGATGGTGACCGTCGGATCCCATTTGCGTACCAAGCTGAGCATCGAGCGCATTTCAGGCGTTTGCGCGAGCATCCAGTCGCGATTGAGGTTGATGCGCCGTGCGGTCGTCCGTTCTCCCTGCTCCAGCGGTCCCTCCTGGTTGGGGCGCTGAAATCGCCCCCGGCGCTCGTGGCCGTCGACATTGAAAACCGGCACCAGCACGACGACGACATGCTTCAGAAAATCGCCTGAGACGCTGCCATTGAGAACATCCCGGAAATAAGCAAGGCTGGCATCTTTCCCGTCGATTTCACCCGAGTGCGTGCCGGCAATCACAAGCACCACAGGCAGATTGCGTCTGACGGCGGCGTTCGGCGTCAGTGCCCCACTGCGGGAAATGACGAATGACCTGATGGACCGGCCTTCGGCGGTCTTTCCGATCGGCTCGCAAGCAACCGCCCTGGGAAACTGGATTGTCCAGGTGTCGCACAGTCGCTCGACCTCGGCGTATCGCCCTGTTTCGCGAAAAAACGTCTTTTCGGATTCGAGAGGCAGATCAGGCCTTGAATGCCTCGCTTTCGCGCCCGACTGCCCCTCGTGCCAATGACTTGCCGCCTGGCTGTCATCGCCCATGCCGACCGCACACCCCACCAGAATGGCAAGCCTGATGAAGAAGCATCGGAACATTCGGGTTCTGGGGACGGGTGACGCGGGAGGTACTGCCGAGGGCGGTGCAGCCGCGAAGGTGCGACTAAGGGGCGTGCCATCAAGAGGGGGGAGGCCGACGTTAGAGCACGCCCTGGCATGCAACGCACGCCTGGCTACCGAAATGACCGCCTTGAAATCCTGGCGTCCCGTAGGGGATTCGAACCCCTGTAGCAACCGTGAAAGGGTTGTGTCCTAGGCCTCTAGACGAACGGGACCGCGATTCACTCACATTGCCCGGCAAACTCTGCCGAACAATTTTGCTTCGTTGGTGGAGGTAAGCGGGATCGAACCGCTGACCTCTTGCATGCCATGCAAGCGCTCTCCCAGCTGAGCTATACCCCCGGCGAAGCCCTCAACTATAGCCGTCCGCGTCAATGCACGCAAGCGCCAGCGTGACGACGGCGACTGGCGTGCTACGCTGCGCAGACCATGTCTGCAAATCTGATCGACGGCAATGCGCTTGCCGCTTCCATCCGCAATGATGTGGGCCGCCGTGTCCGGCGCCTCGCCGATCGCGGCCTCACCACCGGCCTGGCCGTGGTGCTGGTGGGCGACGACCCGGCCTCTGCGGTTTACGTGCGCAATAAGGTCAAGGACTGCCAGGAGGTCGGCATCGTCTCGACCCTTGACCGTCTGCCGGCCGACACCACCGAGGCGGCGCTGCTGGCGCGAATCGGGCAACTCAACGCCGACCCGAACGTGCACGGCATCCTGGTGCAGTTGCCGCTGCCGCGCCATATCGATTCGCATCGGGTGATCGAAGCGATTTCGCCCCACAAGGATGCCGACGGCTTTCACGTGAGCAATGTCGGCATGCTTGTCACCGGCCAACCGCTTTTCAGACCTTGCACGCCCTATGGCGTGATGAAGATGCTCGAGCATGCCGGAGCGCACCTGGACGGGGCTGAAGCGGTGGTCATCGGTCGCAGCAACATCGTCGGCAAGCCGCAGGCCCTGATGCTGCTGGCCGAAGGCGCCACAGTGACCGTGTGCCACAGCCGCACCCGCGATCTGGCCGCCCACACCCGGCGTGCCGACATTGTCGTTGCAGCGGTCGGCAGGATCGGGCTGGTCACCGCCGACATGGTCAAGCCGGGCGCCATCGTCATCGATGTCGGCATGAACCGAGGCGCCGACGGCAAGCTGTGCGGGGATGTCGACTTCGACGCCGTACGCGAAGTGGCTGGCGCAATCACACCCGTGCCGGGCGGCGTCGGTCCGATGACCCGAGCCATGCTGCTGGTCAATACCATCGAGGCGGCCGAGCGCGCAGCCGGCTGACCGGCGGCGCCGATGCAAATGCCGCGTGCGCCCCGATATCACCAGATCAACCCTCCATCCGAGAGTGACTGACGCCATGACCAACACCGCTCCCACCGCCACTTCCGACAATCCGCTGCTCGACTTCTCCGGCCTGCCGAGATTTGGCGCGTTTCGCCCCGAGCATGTGACGCCCGCCATTGACATCCTGCTCGCACAGGCCCGCCGTGCGGTCGACACGGCGCAGGCCGGCGCAACGCCCGCGACCTGGGCCGATTTCGTGAGTCCGCTCGAAGTCGCCACCGAGCAGCTTGGTCGGGCTTGGGGCATGGTGGGCCATCTCAACGGCGTGGCCGACACCCCTGAATTGCGGGCGGTCTTCAACGAAAACCTACCCCGTGTCACCGAATTCTGGACCTCGCTCGGACAGAACGAAGCGCTCTTTGCAAAGTACAAGGCCCTGAGCCAGTCGGCCGAGTTCGCGCAGATGTCGCCGGCGCGCCGCAAGATCGTCACCAATGCCCTGCGCGATTTCAGATTGGGCGGCGCCGAACTGGTCTCGCCTGCCCGCGAGCGCTATGCCGAGATCCAGGAGCAGCAGGCCGCGCTGTCGCAAAAGTTCGGCGAAAACGTGCTCGATGCAACCAACGCCTTTACGCTCGACATCACCGACGAGGCCACCCTTGCCGGGCTGCCCGATGACGCCCTTGCGGCCGCCCGCCAAGAAGCCGAGCGCGCAGGCGTGGCGGGCTGGCGGTTCACGCTGCAGTTTCCGTCCTACTTTCCGGTCCTGCAGTACGCGAGCAACCGCACGCTGCGCGAAACCCTCTATTGCGCCTATGTGACCCGGGCTTCGAGTGCCGGCACACCGGCGCTCGACAACACCGCGATCATCGACCAGATCCTGTCCCTTCGTGCCGAAGAAGCCCGGCTGCTCGGCTATGACAGCTTCGCCGACGTCTCACTGGTCTCGAAGATGGCCGATTCGCCCGCCCAGGTGATCGGCTTTCTGCGCGATCTGGCCGCGCGCGCCAAGCCCTCGGCCCATCGCGACATGGCAGAGCTGCGCAGCTTCGCCGCCGAAAATCTGGGCCTGGACAGCCTCATCTCCAGCGACATCGCCTTCGCCTCAGAGCGACTGAAAGAGGCGCGATATGCCTTCTCCGACAACGAGGTCAAACAGTATTTCCAGCTGCCGCGCGTGCTGGAGGGCCTCTTCGGGCTGATCGGACGGCTCTTCAACGTGACGATTTCACGCGACGCCGCGCAAACATGGCATGCCGACGTCGGATTTTTCCGCATCGAGCGCGACGGTCAGCTGATCGGACAGTTCTATCTCGACATGTTCTCGCGTCCGAGCAAACGTCCGGGTGCCTGGATGGACGATGCCCGCGGTCGCAAGCTGATCTCGACCGGTCTGCAGACACCGGTGGCCTACCTGACCTGCAATGTGCAGGCACCGGTCGGCACTCAGCCCGCCCTGCTGTCGCATGACGACGTGATCACGCTGTTTCACGAGTTCGGGCACGGCCTGCACCATATGCTCACCCGGGTCGACGAGCTCGGTGTCTCGGGCATCTCGGGCGTCGAGTGGGATGCAGTCGAACTGCCGAGTCAGTTCATGGAAAACTTCTGCTGGGAATGGGACATCGTCGCGGCAATGACCGCGCATGTCGAGTCCCAGGCTCCATTGCCGCGCACGCTCTTCGACAAGATGGTCGCGGCCCGCAATTTCCAGAGCGGTTTGCAGACCCTGCGTCAGGTCGAGTTCGCGCTCTTCGACATGCGGCTGCACAACGAATGGGATGTCCCTGCCAGCAAGACGATGGCGTTTTCCGCAGCCACGAACCCAAGCGCAGGCGAGGTCAGCCGCGCTGCAGGCGGCGCGGTCCAGCGTCTTCTCAATGACGTCCGACAGGAGGTGGCGGTCATCACGCCGCCCGAGTTCAACCGTTTCCAGAACAGCTTTTCGCATATTTTTGCCGGCGGCTATGCGGCCGGCTACTACAGCTACAAATGGGCGGAAGTGCTGTCGGCCGACTGCTATGCGGCCTTCGAGGAAGAAGGGCTTTTCAATGCCGAGACCGGCCAGCGCTTCCTGCGCGAGATCCTGTCGGTAGGCGGCAGTCGACCGGCCATCGACTCATTCAAGGCGTTTCGCGGCCGGGAGCCCAGCATCGACGCCCTGTTGCGACACAATGGAATGGTCGAGGAGACCTTCCATGCACCTGCCTAGCTACTCGAAAGTCATCGTTCTGATCGGGCTTGCAGCCTTCGGATTGTCGGCTGCAGCCCAGTACAAATGGACCGGCCCGGACGGCAGGGTTGTCTATAGCGACAGTCCGCCGCCGCCCGGCGTCGCGGCTGCAACGATCGCCGGCCCGCCGCTGGCCAAGACTGACAGCCGATCAAACCTGGCCGGACTGGCGCCGATTGCCGCGAAGTATCCGGTCGTGCTCTACACGACCAGCGATTGCTCGCCCTGTCAGCAGGCGCGCAGCTATCTCAATGCCCGCGGCATCCCGTTTGCCGAAAGGACCGTCAAATCATCAGCCGACGTCGACGCTTTTCGCGCTGCCGGTTTCAGTGAGGTGAGATTTCCGACCCTGAGCGTCGGGCGCGAGCGAAACACCGGATTCGAGTCAAGCCAGTGGGACAGCCTGCTCGACGCAGCCGGCTATCCGGCGAAATCCATGCTGCCTGCCGGCTATCGCAATTCGCCGGCCCAGAGCATGGCGCCGGCCTCCGGCGCCGCGACCACCGCACGCCCAGGCGACAGCACCGCCAGCCAGGCTTCGTCAGGCAACGCCGGCGCGGCCGATGCAATGTCGGGCATCATCGAGCCGAGAAGCCCGATTCAGCCCCCCCGCGCTGCGGCACCTCAATCGCCTCCTTCGACGATCCGCTTCTGAGCCTGCGCCCGGCGCAGCGCTAGAATCTCACCTGGTCGCGCCACGTCGGCGCAGGGAGATCAGGTCGATGAAATGGCTGCGTTGTCGCGATAGCGGCGCTGATACATGGGGATGGATCGAGGGCGATGAGGCCGTGCTGGTCGACGGGTCGCCCTTTGGCGAGTACCACGCAAACGGTCGGCGCCTGGCGCTGGCAAGCCTCGAATGGCTGCCACCCTGCCAGCCGACCAAGATGCTCGCGCTGTGGAACAACTTCGCAGCCTCGGCCACCAAGAACGGCTGGACCAGACCTGCCGAGCCGCTGTGGTTTCTGAAGTCGCCGAACAGCTTCGCGGCTCACCAGCAGCCGATCCCGTTGCCCTCGGCTTATGACGGGCGGGTTGCCTACGAAGGCGAGCTGGCGATCATCATCAGCCGACGCACCAGGGCCATCGATGTCAGCCAGGCCAAAGCATCCATCCTGGGCTACAGCTGCGCCAACGATGTCACCGCGATCGAACTGCTGCAGCGCGACCCGTCTTTCCCGCAGTGGTCGCGGGCCAAGGGCTTCGACGGTTTCGGGGTGTTCGGTCCGGTCATCGATACCGAGTTCGATCCGGCCACGGGCGTGGTCAAAACCACGGTCGACGGACGCGAACGCCAGAACTATCCCTTGTCGGACATGTTCTTTTCGCCGGAAGAACTGGTGGCCCGCCTCTCGCACGATGTCACGCTTGAAGCCGGCGATGTGATCCTGTGCGGCACCTCGCTCGGTGTATTGCCGATGAAGCCCGGCGCGAAGGTGGCTGTGACGATCGAGGGGATCGGCACGCTGTCGAATGTGTATGGCGCGTCAGCCGGCTGACAAGGGCTGAGCCTGCGGCAATTCAGGGCGCCGCATGAGCGCCCGCCGCATGCGCCCTGAGCCCTGCGCCCCTGAGCCTTAGGCCGGCCGATCGCCGGACTTCTGCTCGGTCAGGGTGTAGCCGGCATCTTTCGGGATGCAGACATAGCGGCCGTCGTCGCGCTTTTCCATCCAGGGCGTGATCGGCACGACCTGCGACTGCTGCGTGCCGGCAAAGGCGGCCTCGACACTGTCGTACTGCGCCAGCCGAATGACATTGCACAGGGTCGGGAAGATCACCGTGCGGGTCTTGCTGGCGGCATCCTCGATCACCTGTTGCGGCCGGATCCAGATCGAGTCGACATTTTCATGACCATCATGGCCGGCCACCTGATCGTGCGGGCCACGCGCCAGATAGAAGTGCGTATCGAATCGCTTGGGCATCATCTCGGGCGTGATCCAGTGCGCAAAATGCTCGAGATCATCACAGGCCAGATGCAGATCGCCCTCATCGACCAGATCGCCAAGTGTCAGCGACTGGGCATTGAGACCGGCGCGCCAGGCATCCGGAATCTCGGCGGCCGCAAGCGGCGTGCCGCTGCGCCGCCTGGCCAGCAGGATGCCCGACTCCTCGAAGACCTCGCGAATGGCCGCGGCACGCAGCACCGACTGCTCGTCGGTCTGCTTCTGGTAGGCCGCCAGCCGGCCGAGCACACGCTGGTCTGAGTCCTGCGGATCGACCTTGCCGCCGGGAAACACCAGCGCGCCCGAGGCGAAGTCGATCTGATGATGGCGCACCACCATGAAGACCTCCAGCCCCTGCGGGCCGTCGCGCAGCAGCATGATGGTGGCGGCGGCAACCGGCTTGGCGATCGGCTTGTCGGTGTTCTGCGTCGCGGTGCTCTGCGTCATGGTGGGTCTCCTTGATTTTGATGCAAGCAGGCGATCGATGATCGCCGCTCAGTCATTTGTGCGAGCAGGCGATCGGCAATCGCCGCTCAGTCGATCGGTGAAACCGCCAGCTTGCCTCGATGAACCGCCAGCGTTCGGGCCAACAGACTGGCCAGCGCATACACCGCGTCGATCGTCGGGGTGGGTGTTGCGGTAATGCGGCCGAGTTCGACCACCGAGCCCACCAGGGCTTCGAGTTCGATCGCACGACCATGCTCGACATCCTGCAGCATCGAGGTCTTGTGCGCGCCGACCGCCTCGGCGCCGGCGATGCGCTTATCGAGCGAGACCTTGAATTCGACGCCGAGTTTTTCACCGATGGCCTGGGCTTCGGTCATCATCGCGGCGGCCAATGCACGGGTCGGCGCAAACTGGCAGATGTCGACCAGCGTTGCGTGGCTGAGCGCCGAGATCGGATTGAAGCTCAGATTGCCCCAGAGCTTGACCCAGATCTCGCTGCGGATGTCCTTGGAGACCGGCGACTTGAAGCCCGCACGGATCATGGCCTGCGACAGACCATCGATGCGTTCGCTGCGGCTGCCGTCGAGTTCGCCCAGCGTAAAGCGATTACCCTCGATCACCCGCACCACACCCGGCGCCACCAGTTCGCTGGCTGGATACACAACACTGCCGATGATTCGCTCAGGCTCGATCTGCGCGGCAATGCGCCCGCCCGGATCGACGCTCTCGAGCACCCTGCCCTCCCAGGCGCCGCCCAGGCGCTGGAAGTACCACCAGGGCATGCCGTTGATCATGGATACCACCATGGTCTGCGGACCGAAGAGGCCGCGCAGATCGGGCAGCAGGTCGGCGACCTGATGGGCCTTGACCGTCAGCAGCACCACATCCTGCGGACCGGCATCGGCCGGCTTTTGCACCGCGCGGGCGGTGGGCGCATGGGCCTGCGAGCCGTCTTCGAGGATCAGGCGAAACCCGTTGGCATTGATCGCCTCGAGGTTGCGGTTACGGGCAATGAACGTGACGTCTTCACCGGCAATGGCAAGCTTGGCGCCGAGGTAGCCACCAATGGCCCCTGCGCCGACAACGGCTATTTTCACGGCTTCGCTCCCACGTCGGCGCGGCGGCTGCCTGCCCCAAGACCGCCCACCAGCGACGACAGCACCGGCCACACCAGCATCAGCAGCGCAATGCCGGTGAGCGTGCCCACCAGCGGGTTAGACCAGAACACCGACAGACTGCCCTGCGACAGCAGCATCGACTGGCGGAAGCTCGCCTCGGCCATGTCCCCCAGCACCAGTGCCAGCACCAGCGGCGCAAGCGGATAGCTGAGCTTCTTGAAGAGATAGCCCACCAGACCGAAGACCAGCATCAGCGCAACATCGAACATCGATGAATGCACGGTATAGGCGCCGACCGCGCAGATCGCAATGATCACCGGTGCAATCACCGCAAACGGGATGCGCAGGATGGCTGCCCACCAGGGGACGGTGGTGAGCACCACGATCAGCCCCACCAGATTGCCGAGATACATCGAGGCGATCAGACCCCAGACGAAATCCTTCTGCTCGACAAACAGCATCGGACCGGGCTGCAGCCCCCAGATCAGCAGGCCGCCGAGCAGCACCGCCGCGGTCGGCGAGCCCGGAATGCCGAGGGTGAGCATCGGCAGCAGTGCCGAGGTGCCGGCCGCATGCGCGGCGGTCTCGGGCGCGACCACGCCCTCGATGCGACCTTTGCCGAAGCTCGCGGGATCGCGCGAAATTCGGCGCGCCATGCCGTAGCTCATGAAGGAGGCCGGCGTGGCACCGCCAGGCGTGATGCCCATCCAGCAGCCGATGGCCATCGAGCGCAGAAAGAGCGGCCAGTGCTTCAGCAGCTCGCCCCAGGTCTGCCAGACCACCTTGACGCTGATCTTGGCGCTCTTGCCCTTGAAGGCCAGCCCCTCTTCCATCGTGAGCAGGATCTCGCCGATACCGAACAGACCAATCACCGCGATCAGGAAATCGAAGCCCTTGAGCAGATCAGGCACGCCATAGGTCATGCGCAGCTGGCCGGTGACCGAGTCCATGCCGACCGCCGCCAGCGCAAAACCCAGCATCATCGCGGCAAGCGTCTTGGCCGGCGCTTCCTTGCTCATGCCCACAAAGCTGCAGAAGGTGAGCAACTGGACCGCGAAAAATTCGGGTGGACCGAATTTCAGCGCAAACCGGGCCAGCACAGGCGCGAGGAAGGTAATCAGCAGCACCGCAAAGAGGGCGCCGACGAAGGACGAGGTGAAGGCCGCGGTGAGCGCCTGCGCCGCCTTGCCCTGCTGCGCCATGGGGAAGCCATCAAAGGTGGTCGCCACCGACCACGGCTCTCCCGGAATGTTGAAGAGGATCGAGGTGATCGCCCCGCCGAACAATGCACCCCAGTAGATGCACGACAGCATGATGATCGCCGAGGTCGGGTTCATCGAGAAGGTGAGCGGCAGCAGAATCGCCACGCCATTGGCGCCACCGAGGCCGGGCAGCACGCCGATCAGCACCCCCAGCAGGATGCCGATCACCATGTAAGCGATGTTCGGCAGAGTGAGGGCCACGGAAAAGCCGTGGGCGAGATCGAGAAGTTCTTGCATGATCGTCGGTTCGCCTCAAAGACCCAGCAACTGCTCGAGGGGCCCTTTGGGCAGGGGCACCAGAAACCAGCGCTCAAACACGGCAAAAAGCAGCAGCGGTACACCGATCGACACCAGCGCGATCAGCCACGGCTTGTTGCGACCGTAGCGAATCATGAAATAGGCGATCAGCAGGGCCGAGGCCACATAGATGCCGAGGACTGCGATCCCGATGACAAACACCACCATCGGAATGAAGATCGAGACCACGCGGCCGAGCTGTTCGCGGTCGGCAAATTCGGCATTGCTGCCGTTCCACTTGAGAAGCTGACTGATCAGGATCCAGGTGCTCGAGGCCAGCAGGATCAAGCCGATGTAAAACGGGAAATAACCGGCACGCGGACCGTCTTCGGCCCAGCCCGCGCCCACCCGAAGACTGTCGGTGATGACCAGCGCGGCAATGCCCATCAGCAGCGATGCCGCAATCACCTCCGGCCAGCGCACGCTGACCGATCGGGGCTCAAGCGCCAGGGGTTGATCGGAATTTGAATCTTGCATCGGGAAGTTCGCAGGCGAGGTGATCGGAAAAACAGGCGCCGGCCGGCCCCCGTCGGGATTGCTCGGTTGGTCGATCAGTTCGCCATGAAGCCGGCTTCTTTCATCAGCACACGGTGGAGTTGTTCATTGCGCCCCAGCCAATCGACAAATTCCTGGCCGCTCATCGAGGTCTGCTTGAAAGCGCCCTTGTCCATGAACTCCTTCCACTCGGGCAGTGCACGCACCTTCTTGAAGAGGTCGAGGTAATAGGCCACCTGCTCGGGCTTGACGCCCGGCGGCATGAAAATGCCGCGCAGCATCACATACTCGACAGGGATGCCGGCCGAGGCGCAGGTCGGGATATCCGCCCAGGACTGGGTGGTGGTGATCTTGGCGCTATAGGGCATCCTGTCCTTGTCCATCACGCACAGCGCACGCAGCTTGCCGGCCCGCCAATGCGACTCGGCCTCGATCGGATTGTTGACCGACGCGTCGATGTGATTGCCGACCAGCTGCACCGCGACATCGCCACCGCCCTTGAAGGGGATGTAGGTCATCTTCTTGCCGGCGGCCTTTTCCATCATCACCGTGATGATCTGGTCTTCCTGCTTCGAGCCGGTGCCGCCCATCTTCAGGGTGTTGGAAGGCTGCGATTTGAGCGCCTCGAAAAAGGCCTTGGGGGTCTTGTAGGGCGACTCGTCATTGACCCACAGCACGAACTCGTCGAGGGCCAGCATCGTCACCGGCGTGAGGTCACGCCAGTTGAAGGGCACGCCGGTCGCAAGCGGCGTCGTGAAAAGGTTCGACAGCGTGATCACGATCTTGTGCGGATCGCCGGCCGCCCCCTTGATGGCCAGAAAGCCCTCGGCACCGGCGCCGCCCGATTTGTTGACCACGATGATCGGCTGCTTGGTGAGGTTGTTTTTGGCCACCACACCCTGGATGAAACGCGCCATCTGATCCGCGCCACCACCGGTGCCGGCGGGTACAACGAACTCGATCGGCTTGGCCGGCTCCCAGGCCTGGGCCTGCACTGCAGCGCTCGCGAGCGCCCCGAGGGCAAAGACTGCGGCGGTGCTCAGGTGTCGGAAGGTCGAAGCGTTCATGGCGTCTCCTGATGGGTTGTGATCAATCGGTCGGCGCCAGTTGGCGCCGTCGTTTAACAGTGCGGCTTTGGGTACGAAGGGCGTGGGCAAGGAAAATGGCAACAGGCGCTCAACCGAGCCCGAGTTTTGCCGCCAGACCGATACGCTGCAGCTTGCCGGTCGCGCCCTTCGGAATCTCGTCGAGAATCAGGATTCGCTTGGGCACCTTGAAGTCGGCCGCCCGCTTGCCGACGAAGTCCTGCAGTTCGCGCTCGGTCGCCTGCTGACCTTCACGCAGCACGACCGCTGCCGCCACTTCCTCGCCGAGCTTCGGATGCGGCATGCCAAAGCACACCACCTGCGCCACCGCCGGATGGTCCATCAGCATCTCGTCGACCTCGCGCGGGCTGATTTTTTCGCCACCGCGATTGATGATTTCTTTCAGACGACCGGTGAGCGAGAGATAGCCCTCGGCATCGAGCATGCCCTGATCGCCGGTGCGAAACCAGCCGTTGGTGTAGGCCTCGGCATTGGCCTTGGGATTGCTTTCATAGCCGGCGGTCACATTAGGACCGCGGATGACGATCTCGCCGATCCCGCCGGGTGCGAGCAGTTCGCCATCTTCGGACATGATCGCGATTTCCGGGCCAGCCGCCACGCCCACCGAGCCGGGCTTGCGAACGGCCGGGGGCAAGGGGTTGGAGGCCATCTGATGCGTTGCTTCGGTCATGCCGTAGGACTCGATCAGCGGCGCCTGAAAGACCTCTTCAAGTTCGCGGATGACCTGCGGCGGAATCGAGGACGACGACGAACGCAAAAAACGCAGCGGATTGCGCTTGATCACCTCGGCATTCTTGCCGGCACGGGCAAGGATTGTCTGATGCATGGTCGGCACGGCGGTGTACCAGGTCGGCTTGCACTCATCCATCCAGCCGAAAAACTTCAGCGCATTGAAGCCCGGCGTGCAAAAGACCTGCGATCCGGCCGACAGGGGCGCGAGCACCCCGGCAATCAGACCGTGAATGTGAAAGAGCGGCATGATGTTCAGACCGCAATCGGTCGCGCTCAGCTGCAGTGTCTGGCGAATATGGTTGGCCGAGGCACACAGATTGGCTTGCGACAAGGGCACGATCTTCGGTCGTGAGGTGGTGCCCGAGGTATGCAGCACCATCGACACATCGGTGGGCTGCGCCGCACCGGGCAGCGCAGCCGAGGCCGCTTTCTGCGTCTCGCCGGCGCGCAATGCCAGCGTAAAGCCACCGGCCGGGCCATCGGCGCCCGGGGTCAGTTCGATCACCTGCACACCGAGCTTGATCGCCACCTCGAGTGCCGGCGTCGTGCTGCCGCTTGCCACGATCAGGGCAGCTGCCTTGAGGTCGGTCAGGTAGAACTCGAATTCTTCGGCCCGATACGCCGGATTGAGCGGTGCGCTCGTGACCGCACAGGCACAGGCGATGTAGCAGGTGGCCATCTCGGGGCCGTTGTCGAGCACGATCGCGACGCGATCATTGCGCCCGATACCCAGGCCATTGAGTCGCTCGCGGGTGGCATCGACCAGCGCACGAAGGCCGGCAAAGCTCAGCGGCGTGCGACCGGGCGCGGAGATCGCAGTCGCCTGATCGGCACCGCGGGTGAGAAGCTCTTTGAGCGTAGCGAGTTGAGTCGTGGATTGCATCGGAGGATCCTGGAGGCTCGGCTTTCACGACGCCAGGCCGGATACCGGGCTGGCGCGCAAACATCAGCGTCACGCGGCGATCGAAGTTGAAACTCCCGGGCACGGCGCCGCCAGGAGCGATGCCGTTAAAGGACCTTCGGGGATCTGCCGCTGTTCAGCGCAGCCCGCCAGTAGACATCGAAGCGTCACATCAGGCCAGCGAAACCCTGCGGTTTTCCGCCGAATGATCCGGTGTTTCGCAATGCAAAACGCAATCGGGCAAACTTCACACCTTCCGGCCATGTCAAGACCATCGGGCGTGAACCGCCAAAAGTGTCGGCTTAGCCCGGAGCGGCTAAGATGTCGCCTGCCGAGCATCGCGCCCCATCAAAAAAATTTAATTTCCCATGAACCGATTCGACTTTTTGCGTGGCGCTGCCACGCTGGCTGCTGCCGTCGCTGCCTGGCCCGCACTGTCTGCGATCCCGAAAAAATGGGACCGAAAATCCGGCCCGCCGATGACCGACGAAGCGGCTTTCGTGAAATGGGGCGTCGAGACACGTGGTGAAAATCCGAAATATTTGGCGATGCGCTGGGCCCGCTACCAGGCGGTGCTCAAGAACAAGGACCTGAAAGACGAGCGCAACCAGCGGGCCTTTCTGATGACGCCGCGCGAAAATTTCGTGCTCGATCGCAATCTGGCGCGGGCCTACGATCATGCCTTCCTCGATATCGGCTACGGCGTGACGATCTCAGGTCCTCACATCGTCGCCAAGATGACCTCCTCGATCGATGTCCAGGAAGGCGACAAGGTGCTGGAGATCGGCACCGGCTCGGGCTACCAGTCGGCCTATCTGTCCTATCTGACCGACAAGCTCTGGACCATCGAGATCATCAAGCCGGTGGCCGAGCGCACCCGCGCCACCTATGACAGGCTGATCACCGACGGCTACGCCGAGTACAAGGCCATCCAGACCAAGAACGCCGATGGCTACTACGGCTGGGCCGATGCCGGCCCGTTCGACAAGATCATCGTCACCTGCGGTATCGACCATGTGCCGCCGCCCCTGCTGCAACAGCTCAAGGTGGGTGGTGTGATGGTGATTCCGGTCGGCCCGCCCGGGGCGCAGCGCGTGCTCAAGGTCGTCAAGGAGAAAGGCGCCGACGGCGAGATCAAGGTGACGCGCTCTGACATCTACGGCGGTCGCATCGTGCCCTTCGTGCCCTTTACCAAACTCGAGAACGACGAGATCAAAGGCACGCACAACAAGTGAACGCCTCGTTCGAAGGAACGGGGGCCTTTGGCGCGCGCTCCCTGACGCCGGTGTATCTCGCGGTCGGTCTGGTGGCCGGCGCGGTGATCGCGCTGCAGATCACCATCATGCGCATCTTTGCCGTCGGCAGCTGGGCGCATTTCGGTTCGCTGGTGGTGAGCCTGGCGATGCTCGGCTTTGGCCTGACCAGCGCGGTGATGTGCATCTTCCCGAAGTGGTTCGAGCGCCACTGGCGAATCCTGTCGAGCCTGGCGCTGCTGGCCTTTGGTCCGCTGGCAGTCGCCTCGAACCTGATTGCGCAGCAGTTTCCCTTCAATGCGATTTTTCTGGTCTCGGATCCGGTGCAGAAGTGGCGCCTTGCGCTCAACTTCGTGCTGTACCTCACGCCCTTTCTGGCCGGGGCGCTCTTTCTGGGCGTGGTCTTTCAGCGTGCCCAGACCATCTTCAACCGGGTCTATTTTGCCGACCTGGTCGGCTCGGGCATCTGCGGCCTGCTGCTGCTGCTCAGCATGTATGCACTGCGCCCCCAGGACCTGATCGCCGTGCCGCTGGTGCTCTGGGCGGCCGGATCATTGCTGTGGTTCCTGGCCTTGGGCAATCGTGGCGGCGCGATGCGTCTGGCTGTGGTGGCAGCTCTTGCGCTGGCAGCGCATTTCGTGCTGCCCGGGATGCTTGGCGTTCCCAAAATTGCGATCTCGGACTACAAGGGCGTGAGCTATGCCCGCAAGTTTCCGGACAGCAAACGCATCCTCGAGAGCACCTCGCCCTTCGGCTATCTGGAGGTCTATTCGAGTTCCTACCTGCACTTTGCGCCGGGCCTGTCCGACAACGCCGCCTTCAACCTGCCGCAGATGCCCTCGAATGCCTATCTCGGTCTGTACAACGACAGCGAGGGGCCGGTCGGCATCATCCGCAAGCTGCCTCCCGAGCAGACCGCGTATTACCGCTATCTGCCGATGTACTACCCCTACCTGATCAAGAAGACGCCGCAGACCTTTGTCGCGCAGTTTGGTGGCGGCTTGTCGACCGCGCTGGCACTGGCCGCAGGATCCTCGAGCGTGACGGTGGCCGAAGGCGATCGCGGCATCCTTGAGGCCTTTCGCACGCAACAGGTCCTGCGCGACTTCACCGGCGACATCCTGCATCAGCCCGGCGTCGAAGTGATCGACTATGAAGGACGGATCTATCTGGCCGGTGTGCGCGATCGGTTCGATATCGTCGACCTGTCACTGGCCGATTCGGCGGGGCTGTCAAGCCCGGGCGGCTTTGCGATCGTCGAGAAATACGCCTATACCCGCCAGGCGATGGCGCATTACATGCAGGCGCTCAAGCCCGACGGCGTACTGTCGGTGACGCTGTGGAACAAGGAGGAGCCACCCAAGTCGGTGCTCAAGCTCTACGCCACGATGGCGGCGGCAGCGCGAGAAGTGGGCGGTGCCGACATCTCGCGCAAGTTCTTCGTGGTGTCGGCCTACCTGTCGTCGACCACCGTGCTGTTCAAGCGAGATGGTTTCAGCGACGCCGAGATCGCGCTGCTGCGCAAGCACACCGCGGCCATGTCCTTCGATGAAATCTATTCGAATGGGCTGGCGGTGGACATCAGCGGTCAGGCTGCCTTGCTGGGCGAATATCGCGAACAGATCTTTGGCACTGGCCCAGCGCAGGCGGTCGGCGCCTCACAACCCGCAAGCCCCGGCGCGTCGCCGAATTCCGGCTCAGCCGCTGAGCCGCAGGAGCCGCCTCCGGGCGATGCCGATGTACCGCAGGTGCTGCCGTCCACCCAACTCGGCCGCCTGGCCTGGCATGCGCTGGTCACGGGTCAATGGGATGCGCTGGCGCGCGACTATGTTTTTGACACCCGGGTGCTCAGCAATGCCCAGCCCTATTTTGCGGCCTATGTGAAATTCGCCGATCTGCCGCGGGTCACCGACCGGCTTGAGCTGCTCCAGGATGAATGGGGGTTTCTGCTGATCTGGGCCACGCTTGGTGTGGCCTGCATCGCGGCGCTGTCGCTGGTGCTGCTGCCGCTGGTGTTCGGCTGGCGCACGATCTTCAGCCGCTATCCGGGCAAGGCCCGCACCATCGTCTATTTCGCGTGTCTTGGTCTGGGCTACATCATGGTCGAGGTCGGCCTGATTGCGCACTTCATC
>Ga0114962_10002237_pt1 | contig 16278 bp, 20 predicted proteins | sample C_130820_MF_Meta_FD_87017 | JGI IMG/M metagenome (GOLD analysis project Ga0114962, IMG submission 87017) | Freshwater microbial communities from Lake Croche, Canada to study carbon cycling - C_130820_MF_MetaG | ecosystem: Environmental > Aquatic > Freshwater > Lake | place: Lake Croche, Canada...
CTTTGCTCTACAAATACCCAGTTAGCAAATAAACAATATGTTGATAGTGTGTCCGCCGCTGGACTATTAGCAAGCAATAATACTTGGACGGGGACAAATGCTTTCAATACGAGTTTACCTACATCAACAATTTATCCTACTACAAATAATCAATTCGCCACAAAAGTGTATGCCGACCAAGCAGTCTATGTTCTAACCACAACTGACAATTTCTTTACTGGAACTCAAAATTTTCAAAGAATAACATCAAATAATTATAATTATAGTAATACTATTACTTTGCGAGTAAATGACGACACGATGGTTGCTACTGCTAATCCAGTTCATGCCGCATCGGGTGCGATATGTTATCCATTATCAATTCAAGTGGTTCCACTCAATACAACATCAGTAGTTAATGTTTCAATACCTTTTGATATAGATGGGTATCTTGGAACATCAACTATGACAACCACTACGTTAACATATACAGGTGTTTCAGTATATATCTTGAAAAACGGTGCAGTATATTCAGGAACGAATTTGTCAACTGCATATTTCAATGGAACAACATCTATGACTTGGACTCCAACATCAATTTCAAAATGGGCGTTTTGGGCGTATCTTGGTTATATGAACTTTGACGTTCAATTGGACCCAGGTATTGTAGGTGTTTATGATACATATTCTATTGGTTTAACAGTAACTGGAACGCATAGTCTTGGTGGATTTATTAATTTTATTTACGAGGGAGGTTCTAACGGACCAAATGTTTTCACACAAACTCATAACGCATCTACTCCAGCATCACAGGGATTTGTAGGACCAAATGTTACCCCTTTTACAACTACTGCTATTACGCATATAAACCAATCTGAAATTACTGCTACAAATGACCTTTACATAAAAAGTCCAACAACAATCACTTTGGAATCAACGACGGGCAATTTACAAAATTTAGCATATGGTTCTATTAATTATAGTTCAGCAACAGGAGGTATCTATATGACAGGAAACGTTAACATCGGTTTTAGCGCACAGTTAACAGATGTAACATTTGCCGCATCTAGCACTACATCAGGGATTATCAATTTTATAACAGGAACCACTACCCAAATGACGATAAGCAATTCATACATAGACACATATTTACCTGTAACGGCACACTCTGATATATATTCTTATGGGACAATAACAGCGGTTAATGATTTGGTATGTAATGGTAGATTACTTTTGAGTCAAACGCAACCCATCACAAATAGTATTCAACTCGGTTATAAAACCACATTTACTGGAGCAACGAAAATGACAACCTCTCTAATAAATCTAATAACGATTTCATTACCTACATCGGGAGTTTGGTTAGTAGAATGTAATTTCAATCCGATTGGAATAACAGGGGCAAGTTACTATTTTATGAGTTTATCTGCGACATCCGCAACTGGAGATTCATATTGTAATATTACCAAGTATTTAACAGGGGGTAACTACAGCGACCGTTTAATGACAACATTTGCTGTATCGGCGGCAACAAATGTGTATCTTGTAGGGAATTTAGGAGGCGGTTCAATGACAAGCGCATCGGAGGCAGCGAAAATAACAAGGATTGGATAAACTTTTAAAAAAAGTTTAGCAAAAACACTATTTTGGTTCTATATTTTGCTACACTTTTCTAAAAGTGGATTTATAATATTTGCTATTAGTATAATGTCTAACTTTTGCTATATCGTTCCCAAAAATGGACTTGCTAAAGACGCAAAGATAAACAGTCTTGTCGCCAAAATAATTCAAAAGGTAGGAGATATTCCAAACCATCAGGAATACAAAAATAATATGGAAATGCTAACGATGGTATGTTGTATGGTTGAACATGCGATTGATAATAAAAAAGAAAAATGTAAAATAGATAAAAAAGATATTGTATTCCAAGTCTATTCTAGATTGTGGAATGCTATGAGTCCTCAATCAATAAAAGATTTAGAATCTAATATCCAGTATTTGTGGGAGAATGGTCAGATTAAAAAGAAAGGAATGTGGAAAGTTGTGAGCCATTCAGTCTGCGATTGGTTTCGCAGGCGTATATTATAATATAATTGATTTTTTAAAAGATTATGCGATACAGTATTTAGTAGATTCTTTTATGAAAAAAATGAAAGTTCCCGTGCGCATAATAGGTGCGGTAGATATAATTATGAATCTATCAGTATTGAATATTATTAATGTTATTTTAGCAAAATATGGTTTTGGATATTTATTGAATTATATATTTTGGATTTCTCTCGTTCTTTAGGAAATTATAATATATATATATAATATAAAATGATATATTATATGTATAAAATTTGTATAAAGGATTTCATATATATTGGCTCAACAAAGGATTTCAATCAGCGCAAAATTAATCACAAAAGGGCTTGTAATAACCCTAATTTGAAAGAATATAATTTCAAAGTATATGAATTAATCCGCCAAAATGGTGGTTGGGATGAATCTGAAATAACTCCAATTGAGGAATTTGAGTGCGACAATAAAATCCAAGCCCTAATACATGAGGAGCAATTGAGGTTACAATACAAAGCGAATATGAATTCATTTGCCGCTCACCGTGCTGGAAAGGAAAAAGAAAATGAACAAAAGCGTGAGAAAGTGATTTGTGAGTGTGGAGTTTCATATGGTAAAAGCAATTCAACACACCATTTTAGGACTCACAAACATTTAGATTTTATTGCTTTGAAAAAAAATCTGGAAATACCAATTTTGCCATGTGTTTGCTTGGTTTGCGGAAAGTAATTTTTTTGACTCTTTAAAAAATAAATATAAAAATAGAAAAAAATGATTTGTTTTTATCTCTTTAAATTAAAGACATAAATATATTAAAAAAAGGACTTAGATAAAATAAAATGGCAACACAATTAAAAGTCCAAGGAAATATTATCCAGCATATTTTTGAAAAAATATTAAATTTTCAAATTGGAGGTGGTTATACAGGAACTATGTTAAAACAAGACCAATATACAACATATATTCTTTCAAGTGGAGCTATTTCAACTAATGATGATGAAAGGATAGAAATTCATTATTATTGGGATTATCGTTTAACAATAAAAAATAATTTATTTACATTTCCTATTGTAAATAGGTTTGATATTAATAATATCATGAAAGTCCTAACAGATGAGGAGCAAGACAAAATATTAGTTTATTTGGGATATAAAATATAAAAGTATTTGAACTATTTCTTTACATACTCTAATGTAGTGAGAATATTTGACTGACCCATACTATTTGCTGTATCAACCAAGTCTTTCAAATCAATATGAGCAAATTTAGATGAAATAAAAATGTGTCTTAGGAGGCTCGTGCTAATAGGTTTCCCAAAAATATTATTGAGACGATGAGTAATTTGACTGGGCGTAATATGTCCGCCCTTTCCATCAAACAATAGGTAATCCATATCAGACGGTAAAATAGCAATCCATTTCTTTAAAATGGCAAATAAAGGTTTAGGTATTTCGCAAATTTGTTGCCCTTTTGATGATTTTGTTTTGAAATTGTTGAATACAAATACCTTTTTTTTCATATCTACATAATTATCTTTTTCAGCATCATAACCCTTTACTTTCATTACCCAGTCCAAAGAACGGCGCGGCGCTTGGTAAATTCCACTCGTTAGCGCTAACAAAACATAATCTTGGATTTTCTGATAATCTTTCATGTCTAAATTATCCTTTTTAAAAAGAGGTTTTGTATCCTTTTCTAAAGCAAGCAATATTTTCTCTACATCTCCAATCTCAATCATGTTCTCGAATTTGCCGTCCTTTTTCTGTAATAATTGCTCTTTGTTGTATTCATTTATGTCTGACGACATCATTTTGGTGTATTCTTTGTTTCCAGTTATTACAACTAATGCTGCTAATATTGTCTTTCTTTTGGAAAACACAATATCTTTCAAATGTTCCATAATACATTTCTCGTCGTCGAACTTTTTTAACTCTATTTCGTCATCATCTGGGAAACACTTTCGATACAGATTTGTCAATATACTTTTATAGGTTTTCAAAGAACTGAGAGAGAGTTTCGGGCGCTTTTCTTTAATGAGTTCTGCTAAATCCATTTGTATATTAACAAAAGAAAATAAAAAAAATATTGTTAATATATTGTCCCATTTTAATTATATAGTTTAGAATGTTAGGAGAAACTATTCAATATTCTTTCCTAAGGATGGATTTACGCATTTACGCAATTTACGCAGTTTTGTAAACTTTCTCTTAGAAACTAAAATTATATAAAATGTTTGTAAAACTGCGTAAATTGCGTAAATGCGTAAATGAATATTTCAATACTACACAATAAAAATAAACCAAATATTATTTATTTTTATTTTACATTCCATCAAGGGGAAACAATTTACTTTTCATCAATAACATCTTTGGCGCAAAAGCCAGACCACATATTACTAACTTTATCATATTGAAATCCCCATTTATTTTTTTTTGTTTCATCTCCAAATTTTACAGACCCATATGTTTTCAAAATCTGTTTTAATTTATAAACACTAATACTTTTATCATTTCCAGTCTCAAAATGACTTTCAAAAAACTCCTTGAACTCATTATTATTCGCAACACATTCGGATGTTTGCTCTTTCCATTCTGTAGGGTAGTTATTCAATTTAAATCCATTATCAAAATACTGTTTAGAGTATGAATAAATTAAATCCATTAATGCGAATTTATATTCTGTTCTCAAAAGTTCTCCAAAGTTAGTATCTTTTTTGAATAAACATTTCTCATAATCATCAGTTTCTAATCCATCAATAAACTCACTATCCATCTGAAACATTCTCATTCGTCTGGCAATACCATTATCTGAGTCAATAGTAGGACTATGATTAGATACAACAAATAATTTGAAAGTGATTGGCATTACAGAACTAGTTCCATACATGACTTTATATTTTCTGGTTGTTCCATCCGCAATTTCTTTGATTAATTCCGCATCTTGTTTATTTTTTGTCAATTCATTTACCCACGCAATCCTTGCTCCACGCCATGAGGCAATTTCTTTATGAATATTTGAATTTCTTGGCTCAAATGTATTATTTTCTACTTTCACTATGTAGGTAGGTATTATATCCTGTAACGCATCAAAAATCACAGATTTTCCATTAGATGCTTTTTGTCCTAAAATATAATAAAATTCCTGTAACTTTGAACTATCGCCTGTCATAGCATAACCCAAAGTTGATAAATAATAGTTCAAATGGGTTTCATTATTATTACATATTTTTAGCAATTCTGAGCGGATTTTGGAAATATCAGAATCATTTGCCTTTTCATAATTGTAGGGAATTGTTTTACTAATAAAATCGCTGGATAAAATCCCAGTTCTAAAAATGAGAGTCTTTAAATCTAACATGCCATTTTTATACGCAATCTGATATTTATTTACATCTAATTTGCTTTCAAATTCATCATCACTAATTTGTCCTTTTAGATTTTTAATTAATTGGCTCATGTAACTGGATTTATTAATTTCTTTATAAAATGACAAGAATAATTTAGATTGTTCTATCTTTTTATCCTTTTCAGCTCCATCACATAATTTTATTTCATTTACTAATTTCTCGTTACTATTATCAATATATTTTCTAATTTCACTTGTTATTTGAAATGTCGGTTCTTTGACTTGTTTCCAGAGATTATTTGATTGTAACACAAACCAGTTTTCGTTACATAATATAACACAATTTTTCAAAGATGTTGAAATTAAAATAGAGCATTTATATAAATCCATAATAGTATCAATATCTGTAATATAACAATCCATATTAGATTCATTTATAATAGATTTCTCCATATATTTTCCACAAATGCGTTTAAATTCTGTTTCATCACTCTCTTTACAATAATGATAAAATGATTTAATTGTGAGCGTAGATGGTTTAAATGCGTCCCATGTTTTTTCAAAACTTGCCTCATCATATAATTTTGTGCCACGCTTTGAAATATTATTAGCAATTTCTTTATAATCATCGCTTTCAGAATGTAGTGACCAAATAATTTTACACCAATCAGAATAACAACCAGTAACATTCAAATATTTTAAATCAATAATTTTACCTAATTCACTAATTTTATTAAAATTTGGTAACCCAGATGAAACTGGTGATATAGATGCTTTTGAGTTTTCAGTTTTAATTTTAGAAATATAATTTACCTCTTTTGCGTCTTTATCAAAACATCCAGTAATAATAGTTCCAGCAATAGTTCCTTGCTCCAGCAAGAGTGGTCTGTTTTCATTTGGCTTTGATGTTTGATAGCAACGCATTTTTTTATTTGTATCATAAATAGACAAATCAAAAGTTTTTTCATCCTTTTTTTCAATATAGTCCCATAATTCAGTCTCCTGTTTGTCAAAATATTTATTAGTATCAATAGCAAAATCTTTTATACATTGTCTTGTTGAAATCATATTACTAATATAATAACGGAGACTATATTTTCCTCGTCCATCTCCAATGTTTTCTTTATGTGATTGTAAAACATGAATATTTGGTTTAATATCAGAAATACTATTCAGAGCCTCAGTCAGGCGAGTTATTAAAACACGATTTATTTCATTAGCAACATCTAAACTAAAATCTTTTGGATTAGTAACATAATAATCAAAATCAAAATAATATTTAGATTTCGTATTATCTGTTATTACCTCATATACAGGTAAATGATTTTCTAATTTGGAAAGAAATTCAGTAGAGGAACATGTGGGAAAATTTTTTCCAGTGAAAGAATATGAGTTTGGGACAAAATAGATTTGGTCAGTCATTTATATACTATGTTGAGAAAATATATTTAAGTATTTTTCCTAAATATATTTCATTTTTATTTATTAAAAAATATTGAGATATTTTTCCTAAATATAAATCATTTTTATTTTATATCCAAACACCATTCTGGAATATTTAATATTAAATTATTGTCATCTTTATGGTCATATTCTATTTCAATAAGGATAATATTTTTAATACTATAATGCTCATAAAATTCAATTGGAGTAAATAATGTATCATTTATTTTTATAAAACAATAAAAATTATTTACAGCATTACGGATTAGAGAATTTGTAAATATTTTTGATTCGTCTTTTAATTTAAAATTTTTAAATTGATTTACATATTTTGTTTTTTCAAAATAATAATTTCTTTTATATTCTAAAACTTTTGTCCTATTATTTTTATAAAATTTTGATGCGTGCGAAAGATTTTCCATTTATATATATATAGTATAGATTATATTTAAATTATTTTCCTAAATATATTTCATTTTTATTTATTAAATATATTTAAATGGATTTTCCTAAATATATTTAAATTTCCTCATCGTCCTTTTCCTCATCGTCCTTTTTCTCATCGTCCTCAAATCCATACTCATCAGCATTTTCAATTGTCGGGTCATCACTTGGATTTTTATAATCAAAGTCATTAGACCAACCCTCACATGGTATTCTTTTTTCAGTTCCATCTACAAAATATATATGTAATACATTCCATCTAACACCCCATGATTCAACAACAGCTTTGTCCTCTAAATTAATATCTTTTGGGATTTTGAATGCCTCACTAACCGAATAATTGACGAGAACAATTTTTGACATTTTATTTTTTTCTAATTTATATTTTAGTTGTTTTAATTTATATTTTATGTCTTTAATTTAAACACATAAAAGCATTTCAATTTTTTTTAAAATAATAATAAAATTGAGTTGAGTCAAAAAAATATACTTTTAAGAAAAGTATAGAAAAATTGAAACTATACTTTGACTCCATCTTTTTTAAAGATGGATTTATTTTTCTCTAAACATTCATAGCAAGAGTAATTATATTCATGGATTTGATTTATATTTTTAGATTTAATAGGGTCAAAATCAAATCTAATGGGTTTTAAAAAAAAGCAAATCATACAGCGTTTTAGCATTTATATATGAATAGAAAAAAAGATTTTATATTTACATTTTTTCAAATCCAGACGGAACAATAGTAGCGGAAACTGATGGAATTTTGCTCATGTGTTTAGCAATTGCTTTTTCGTTAGATGAAAATCCTTTATTTGATGGAATATGTCCTGGTTTTCTGCCTCTCCTTTTAATATCTATATTTTCATAATTAGATTCTCCAGCAGATTCATCCTCAGGTGTATGACCAGTAGGACCTAATACTACTGGTTTATTTAATTCACTTTCACCTTGGTAAACGCCTTTTAAGGTTTCGGCGTCATTAGTAGGGTTATATATTGGCTCATAATCATTTCTACTGTGGATTGGAGCAGGAACTGATACAGGAACTGATACAGGAGCACGAATTGTCTTAGCTAATTGTTCTACTAAATTCTGTAGTCTAACATTTTCACCGCTCCTATCACTAAATGCTGACGGCATAGCAGACCCACCGCCTCCAGACCCACCGCTACTTTGGACTGTTACTTTTACAATTTGTTTGACATTTTGCTTTTGCTTGATTTTTCGTTCCTTTTTAGGTTTCTTTTGACCTTTCATCTTTTTAACAGGCATTATAATATTACCAAATATTAAAACTTTTAAAAAAAGTTTAGCAAAATTATGTTTCATAATTTGAAAAATAATTTGTGTTTTGACTCCATCTTTCCTAAAGATGGATTTATGCGAACATTGGTCCTAATTGAGCAGCAGCAGGTTTTCCGGCTTGGATACCTGATGTTACAGCATTGACAACATTCTGAGTTTTATCTTGAGCGGTCTTTCCTTTAATAGCTCCAGCTCTAGCATTCAAAGCAGTAGACCCAGCTACTTTTGCTAAAGCTCCACCAGCCATCAAAGGGACGGCTAATTCAGGAGCAACAACTGCTGCTAATGGCGCCAACTGTTGTGCTACTCCACCAGCAGCAATTGCTGCTGTCCCAAACTTTTTAAGACCTGTGTCAGCTATGCCTCCCTTTTTAAATACAGTCTTTATACCAGAGTCAGCTTTACGAAAGAATCCTTTTAATGTGGGCATTATTATATATTCTAATATTATTTTATTTTTACTACTCTATTAAAATCTCGTCCCACTTTTCAAAGATTCGTTTTGTATTAGAATCAATAAAGAGAAAATCATGAGGTTTCCTAAATGAAATATCCAATATCTCTTTGAATATCTTTTCATTTATTTCAACCTGCTCATCAAAAATATTAGACATCTCTTTTTTATTTATTTTGAATAAAAACAACCCAGTCAAACCCATACGAACTTGAGGCGGAATACTTTTATATGTCTGACACGCTAACCAGATTGATAAAGATGAGTGTCTGCGATTATTTACCATATGTAAAAGTAGTTTTTCACATTCGCCCTTTAGATTTTTCTGAACATCATCCAAAATAATTAAAGTCCTAAATCCCTCACTCGCATTTGCCTGTGCTAATTCATATGCCTCCAATAAATTATCATAGTTTAGCTCATCATAGATTTGCTCGTCAGGCAAAACGCTCCAAAAATCATCTTTTATTGATGCTCTGGAATTTGGTGGGCAAAAAAGAATTATGTTATGATATACGCCTTTGAAAAGAGTAGGAGATTGTAATAATGAAATGAGTAGGGTAGATTTACCAGAACCCGCTTTCCCTAAAAAAAGAGTGAAATTATGCTTGTTCATGAGGCTACTAATTTCATAATCATTTAGCTTTTTATGTAACTCTCCATCGACAGTGAATTTAGGTTTTTTTAATACTGGAATATCATTTTTTTTAATACTAATAGACATTATGATATAGATTGAGATTTTAATAATTCTCTAAATTTGTTTGCTTTTTCATCGTTCTCTCTCAACATCTTTTCTATATTGGTTTTTTTATGAGTCAAAGAGCCTAAAGCATTTTGTTTTACAAAGAATCCATTACCATCTGATTGCTTTGTGAATTTATTTTTGAGATAATATGCTTTGTTGTATTTGTGATGATATTCTTTTTTTTCATCTAAATCCATTTATTTTATATGTAGAAATAAAAATATAGTTAAATAGTATATATATATGGACCAATATATTAGAGATGAACTTTCAACAGAGGCGTTTAGAGAAATACAAAAATGCCTAATTTGTAAAAAATATTGCGAATATTCAAAAAGAACTGTTATTGTTTGTCATAACCATTATCATCAATCATGTATAGAAAATTATTGGTTGCTTGTAAATAGAGAATCAAGATATAAAATTGTAGATAATATTTTGACCCAAGAGAGAACTATTAGCAAACTATTGGGAATGCTTATGGAATAAATAAACTTTTAGAAAAAGTTTAGCAAAAAGCTATGGTCTATTTTTCAAATCTTTTATAATTTCTGTAATCCAAGCAATCATAAAACCTACTAAAAATCCAGCCATAATATATAATATATAGTATTATTATAATGCCATATATGATTCAACATGTTCCTGGTGGATTCGTAGTAGAGGACAAAAAGGGAAAGAAATTCTCAAAGCATCCACTAACTAAGAAAATGGCAACCAAGCAAAGAATTGCGGTTGCTTTATCTGAAAGCAAAAAAACTGGAAAACCTCCTGGTTTTTATTTCGCATAATTCCATCTTTAGAAAAGATGGAGTCAAAATTCGGATATACATTTTCTAAAGATATATTTATTATATTTAGTATTATTATAATGGCGTCTAAATGGATACAACATGTAAAGGCATTTGCGGCAGCGAATAAAATTAGCTATGGAGCCGCTTTGGCAGACCCTAAATGCCGTGCGAGTTATCATAAAATGAAATAATATAATTATTAGAATTAATTAGAATTCTAATAATTTCTAAATTAGAAATAATAGACCGACCCAGGCCGCGGATTAAATGGACTTTTACCGTTTAACAAGATTAACTAAACATTTATATTGTTAAACAATAAAAGTGTTGTTAAAGTGGTTAAATGATAAATAAAATTAATTTTATTGCTTTGTTTAAATGATTAAATGGTTATTGATATAAAAGTGTAGTTAATTGGTTAATCATATCAAAGTTTAGTTAATCGCCACCGATGCGTCCATCTATATGGGATTATTTTTTAGAGTTTCATTCTTGTTTTTATTCTGATTGAAAGCATATCTCTCTCGTTGTTTTAATAATATATGTGCTTTTTGTTCTGGTGTATGTTTTTTAGCATATTCTATATTATATTCATGATGTCTTACGCTATTGCGTTTTTTTTCATTTCTATATAATCGTTTCTCCTCAGGTGTTAAATTTGCTTTACGGTTGTTTAATTCTGGGTTCAATTGTTCAATCCAATATTGCTCTCTTTCACAAGCCTCTTTTAAATTCTCACATTTATGAGATTCTATTATTTCTATGTGCCAATTATCGTATCCACCATGCTCACGAATAAATTTATATATTTTCATATCTGATTTACAGTGATTTGGATTACAATTTTGTTTATGAGAATTATCTCTTTGTTTTATATCTGTTGTGTGTCCAATATAAAATTCTTTTACATCAGTATTCAAACAAATAATTTTATAAATTTTTGTATTTTCGTAATTTGCCATTCTATAAATATAAATATGGTATTATCTTTATGTTGTTTTTTTAAATCAATTTTTTTTCATAAAGGGTAGTATATGAGTTTTTAAATAAATGCATTGATTTGTTTGGCAATCGTGTCTATGACCAATACAATGTCTGATAACCCCCAACTTTGCACGGTAATGTTACCAGCAGCGGCAGCACCCAAAAATAAATTGAGGAAAGGCGGACTGGCACGAGTATTGACACCAGAAAACAAAATTGATGAAACTTTTTCTAAATCATACCCGTAAAATGCGGCATTAGGAAATTTAGTAACAATCAACTGAGCCTCATCAGAACCAGTAGCAGCAGCTCTTAGAGCAGCACCAGGAACAACAAGACCAGAATCAGACCCAGCAGGAACTGATGGGAGAACAGCATTGTAACTGGAACGAGTCACAATAGTTCCCAAAGATTTTGCGATACCGCCCCCGAGTGCCTGTATCAAAATCGGATATCCCTCAGCTGGCCTAGCACAATCATTACATGGACGATTTGGGTAAAAATTTCCGCCAACCTGTAATTGTCTTGATGTCAAAGCAGGATTGAAAGCATCATAATAACCATTAGGACATGTGAGCAAATTTGCTCCAGTTTGCGCAAGACCAAACTGATGAAAGACACTTTTAACACTGGAATTTCTGATTTGGAGTAAAGCCTGAACGGCTCCACTGGTCCCAGAGGAAATATTCACGGCACTATTGGTATAGGTAGCAGATTTTATATACCATTTTCCATCCTGTAGAGTCTGTCTCATCATGGCAGCTGCGGAATCTCCAACATCAACGTATTTCATGTTCAATTGAAATTCAGACAACACAAATGTAGAAAAAATAGGTTGAGTAGTAACAGCCGTGCAGTATGACGCAAGAGGCATTAAATTTGCGGTTGTCATTACTAATTGGAGATTATTCACTGAACCAACAGGGAATAGTTTTTCCGTGTTGACACCAATAACAGATATCAAAGGAATACAGAAAGTATATCTGTATGTGGTTGTTCCAGTATGAGCAATTTCAATTCCAGTCGTAGAATTTGTATCGGCACCCATCGCAACTGAAATTCCACCAAGTCTCTCACTTTGTGAGACGGTATTTGCTAACAGTAAATTTTGTAAAAGTCCATATTGATTAATTGTTTCAATAGGGGTGTTGTTTGAATAAAGGGTCAAAGCATCAAACCATGATGCGCCAGAGCCGATAATATTGATAGAACCACCAGTAACAGATGATGCGGTAGTAGTAGAATATGTGAGAGCAAAAGAAATAGTAGTATTGACTGTATCCATAAAGACACTTTCGGACATACCCGAGGGAATTGTGAACGAAATATTTTGCGCCGTAAAGTTACCAAAAGCAGACCCAGAGTTAGCAGTGAAAGCGGTAGTAGGCATAGCGGGTCCAGTAACAGTTGTTTGACCATCAGGCGCAACATTGACAGAGTAGGAACGAGCAGAATCACTCATTGACGGGGGTAAATCGTATTTGAGCGAGGAGGGCAAGCCCATAGCAGAGGTGGGGAAAGGATTAGACGACATTATATAATTTATAGAAATATTTTATTTTCATAAATTCAAAGATTATTCCTAAATTAAAATGGTAGGCGTTGTGATAAAATAGCATTAAAATTAGTTTGTTTTACAGGCTCTAAATAATCGATATCTATTTGAATTGTCATGAGCCAATTGATGCCATTAAAATTAATAAATCTGTTATAATCATCAGTTACTGATATAACAAATGATGTAATGCTCCTGTCCTGAATTAGAAATTTATTTTGAGTCTGATTTATATAATTTATGATGCTATTCTGTCCAGCATTATTCTGTAATGGTAAAAATATATCACTCGAGCCATCTATCGTATTATAACACCCAAAATTGAAAAAATTACTCCTAAAGTTTATTCTCTGTAATGGAATAAAATTCACTACATGTGGCATCGTTATCGATGTTCCTGATAAATCCGTTGTTGATAAACCCATTACTGAATTTATTGTGCTTGATGATGAGCTCGCATTTATTGTGAATGAACTCACATTAGACATCGTTATTTTTGTTGTTACAGGAGAATATGTTATTGAGAACCCTACTGGAATTAGTGTGAGCAAATGTGCCATAAAAGTATTTATATTGTAATTACCTTTTGTGAGCGTATATGTTACACTATTTAAAACAAATTGATTATTTGTATAATTCACAATATAGAATGAATTTGGCACCTCACAATGGACTACAGATAGGTAGGCATTTTGAATATTATCCTGATGAAATGTTAGGTCCGGTAATGTCACCTGAATTTGTGAACAAAAAGAATTATTCATTCTACCTATACTACTCGATATATTGAATAGGCGTGATTTAGTTTTTATCATATATATATACACTTTTTAAAAAAGTGTAGCAAAAATACTTTTATCTTTTTAGATTTTCTGTAATTCCTAAAGTATCATCTATGGTCACATTTATGGACTGGTCTATCTCTGGCTCAGGCTCTGGCTCGGGCTCACAATTAGCAAACCCAATAATTATATTTTGCTCCACTTTTTCTAAAAGTGGGTCTAAAGGTGCGTCTAAAGGTGCGTCTGAACCAAAAGGCACTAAATATTTCAACATATCTATAATTTCGCTCTGTTCAAATGCTAATTCCTCTAAATGTTCCTGAGCATGTTCGCTCTTGCCATTATTCGCACAGGCGGTGATAATTGCGATATTTTCAGGAAATCCAAGTTTTATTAGGGCTTTAACCTCGTTTTTGATTTTAAAATCCATTCTTTTATATATATACTTTAGAAAAGAACTTTAAATATTTAAATTTATAATATTAATATACTATACAAATGGATAGCGTTAAAGAAAATCCACTTTTAGAAAAAGTTGAGCCAAAAAAACCAAATCCACTTTTAGAAAAAGTTGAGCCAAAAAAAAAAAATATTAAAATCTCTAAAATTGCTAAAAAATCTCTAAAGGTCGCAATTCCATCTTTGGAAAAAATGGAGTCAAAAGATGAAATTCCAATTCCTGAAATTGTAGTTCCTGAAATCCCTACTATTGATGGTAAAAAGAAAAAAATAATGGCAGAATCAACATTACAAGCATTAGCAAAAGGGCGTGAAAAACTACAGGCAACATGGGCTGAAAAACGCAGAACAAAAGAGGAATTAAAAGAGCAAGCATTACAGAAAAAGATTAATTTACAATTGAAACAAAAGAAAATAATCAATGAGGAATATGGTTTGCCAAATGATGAGAGCGAGGAGGAAAGTGACAGCGAGGAGGAACAGATTATTTTACCAGTAAAAAAAACAATTAAAACAAAAGAATCAAAAGCAAAACCAGAGCCAAAACTAAAAAAGAAAGTAATTCGTTATGTTGAGGAAAGTGATAGCGAGGAGGAGCAGATTGTATATGTAAAGAAAAATAAAACCACAAGGATAATGGAGCAAAATATACCAAGGATTACATTTTGGTAAACTTTTAGATATACCTTTAGATATACATTTAGATATACCTTTAGAAAAGGTATAGCCAAATTTTGCTACACTTTTTTTAAAAGTGTTTTTGCTACACTTTTAAAAAATAAAAAAATATGTATAGTATATAATGGAAAATCCTGAAAATTATCCTCATAGAGAACTCGTGAAAATGCCTTTGAAAAAAAATTATAAAATTTGGCTCGATAGTAATGTTGCTGGTTCATATACAGGACCACAGTTTGACGCCAGATTTTCTGTTGATTTGAATCAAATCATCAGAGAACCATGGAGATTAAAAAGTTCATATCATATGACATTTGACTTTATTAGCAAAGCATCGACATTTGCTATTGGAGGCGTTACAAGCACAAATATGTATTCAGTTCATATTGATTTAGGAAAAGGCACGCCTACTATGTTTCGATATACAAATTTTCGTGTTCCTGCTGGAATTGTTCGTGTCTCAAATGATGGCTCGGGTGTTTTTACTACTACTGTTGGTGTAGCAGATATTCCTGTTTATTTCAATTCCAGACCGTTAGATAATGACCCTGTTTTTATTGATGATTTGCTAAATATTTTTAATATTAATATAAATCTAATCCAATCAGGCAGTGGAACTTTCAATAGTGCCGATAATGGGACTATTAATACCGCAACGAAATACATTGTATGTATTAATTTACAGGAGCTTTAACTAAACTTTTAGGAAAAGTTTAGCAAAATTTGGCTACACTTTTACACTTTTAAAAAAAATGTAGCAAAATTTGGCTATACCTTTTCTAAAGGTATATTTAAAAGTGGATTAACTAAATTTATATAAAAATAAAATATATTATTATATAAATATGAGCACTAATTATGGTTTCGAACCGACATTGGATGGTCTAAATAGTATTGATTCAGATTCATCTACAACAAATAATATTGTATGTGATACTATACAGGTAAATCTGGCAGGAACTGCTCCTACTATGGCTCCAGGAAATAATACTACAAATCTGGCAACTACTGCTTTTGTTACTAGTGCCGTTGGGGCTATTAGTGGCACATATGTAGATACAACAACAAATCAAACCGTTGGAGGTATCAAAAATTTCACATCTATTCCTACTTGTAGCACTCTTTGCTCTACAAATACCCAGTTAGCAAATAAACAATATGTTGATAGTGTGTCCGCCGCTGGACTATTAGCAAGCAATAATACTTGGACGGGGACAAATGCTTTCAATACGAGTTTACCTACA
>Ga0114962_10002238_pt1 | contig 16262 bp, 9 predicted proteins | sample C_130820_MF_Meta_FD_87017 | JGI IMG/M metagenome (GOLD analysis project Ga0114962, IMG submission 87017) | Freshwater microbial communities from Lake Croche, Canada to study carbon cycling - C_130820_MF_MetaG | ecosystem: Environmental > Aquatic > Freshwater > Lake | place: Lake Croche, Canada...
CCGCTGGTGCGCCCTTCGTCGCGGAGCCGCTGCTGGAGGCGGGCCAGGCTGGCCAGTGCCGTCGCGTCAATCGGTTCGGAGGCGGGCACGAGTACATCCCACACGCCAGCCCCCCCCAGCCTCGATTCGATCATGTCGTAGGACTGCACAATGGGGCTCGAGCGGCGGAAATTGCGGGTGAAATCGGTCTCCACCTGCAGCCATACCATCCCCACCATCGCGGCAGCGACGAGCCCTCCAGACACCAGAAAAATCGTGCCGGGACGCGCCAGGATCGAACGCACCAGGCGATCGAGGCCGAGATCGAGGATCTCCTCCCCCCAAGCCCGCTGCGGATCGGCATCGAACCGGCCGGCCAGGGCGAGGAAAGGCACAACCAGCGCCGCCGCCACCAGCACCATCACCGAGCCGATGGCGGTCATGATGCCGAAATCATGAACCGGCCCCACGGCGCTGAAGATCAGCGAACCAAAGCCGATCACATCAGTCGCGATCGCCCCCACGACCGGCCAGAAGAGCAGGGCGATCGCTTGCTGGAGAGCCTCGGCTGGCTCCTGGCCACCCTCGCGCTGCCGGCGGTATTCGACGATCACATGCACCACCGTCGCGATGGCGACGATCGTAACCATCGCCGAGAGCATCGTGGAGACCATCGTCAGTTTGAAGCCGGCTATCGCCAGCAGGCCGCGCGTGCTCCACAGGGCCAAGAGCACCACCGCCAGCGGCACCACCAGCCAGCGGAGGCTGCGGAAGGAGATCAGCAGCACCGCCCCGGCCAGCAGTCCGGCGCTTGAGCCGAGCAGATTGCCATCCCGTTCGAGCATCGCGAAGCCATCGCGCAGCATCACCGGCTCTCCGGCGACAGTCCCTCCGGGAAGCTCTGTCATGATCGCCCGAATGCGGTCGATCGCCTCCGCCCGGGAAGGAGCCGCTCCGCGGCCAGCAGCGGTCTTGCTGCCGGGCGTTTCGAGCACGCAGACCACAGCCGCAGTCTGGTGATCGGGTCCGACCGTGTATCCCTCCATCAACTCCACCAGGCGTCGGGCCGTGGGGCTGTGTTCCAGATCGATGACGCGGTCCCCCAGCGGCGTGCTCGCCAGGCTCGTAGCCGACGCCACACCGGGCGTTTCTTCCAATCGCTGCGTGAGCGTCCGGAGTTGAGCGATTCCTGGCAGCGTGAACAGCTCCGGCGACTCGTAGGCTGCCAGCACCACCTCGCTGGAGCCAAACGCCCGAGCCAGGCGGGCATAGGGAAGGAGGGCCGGATCGGAGGAATCAAACATCGTGTCGATCGAGCGAACGAATTCCAGATGCCGGGAACGCTCCACCGACACCACCGCCAGCAGCAGGCCCAAGCCGGCAAGCAGGGTGCGGTGGCGAATGAGCCAGTTGGCGACCCGGGCGCTGACGGGGCGCATGGGAGTGTCTTTCGGTGGTTGGCGGGGAGAGGTCGACCGGGGCAGGAGGGGGGCTGCGGCAAGCCGCAGGGAGGGCGCGAACCAGGGCGGCTTCCCGGCGCTTCGGCCATCTTACCGAGGCGCAGCGGAATCCGAATCCATTTCCCCCCGTCATCCGGAATTGCCAACCCCCGACCGGCCCACTCTGCCCCGTCACCAGCAACAGTCCACGCATCCCAAGACCCGCTGTGTGACGAACTGTCGCGTGGCGACCGCGCCGCCGCAGGGGGGAGAAAGGTCGTGTTAAACCCAATTCTCCACTGGACTTGCAGGTGGTATTTCGGGGGCCCCATGCCTTGACCTGCGGCGGCTGTCACTCCTATATTCCCGCGCATTTTCAGCAGAGTTCCCCCACCTCGGTAGAAGCCACCCCGCGTGCCTCGCATCCACCCACCCTCTGCGCCGATTTCCTGCCGGGCCAGCCCGCTGCGGGGAGTTGTCTGCGCGTGTGGGTTGCAGAGCGCTCTGATCTGGGGGGCGCTGGTGCTGGCTGTGCTTTGGCCGGCTGGCGTGGCGCATGCGCAGCCGGCTCCTACCGCGCCGGCGGGCGTGCTGGCATCGGTGCCCGCCCGGGGGCTGGCCGCTGCCATCGCTGAAGCGGGCCGCATCGAAGTGCCGGCGGTCGATCCCTCCGAACGCATCGCGCTGCGGGCTGGTCAGGCCTCGCGCTGGACGGAGGGCTCCTACGATGTCTGGCATCTCACCGGCGGCGTGCATGTGATCCAGGGATCGACGGAGGTCGACGCCCACGAGGCGGTGGTCTGGATTGAGCAGGATCCGGGCCCGCAGGCCGATCCGCATGGCGACCCGGAGGGAAATGACGCCGCCGTTTTCGCGCCGCCACTGCGGAGCGTTTTGGTGCGCATGGCAGGCGGGGTGACTGTCCGCTCCACCGCTGCCAGCGACGACACAACCGGTGCCGCGGCGGCCACGCTCCGCGGTCCGACGTGGACCGGCAGGTTCTGGACCCGCCGCGATCCGCAGCTTGAGTTCGCCAGCATCGTTCCCACCACGGGAACCCCGCCGATCTACGAGGCGCCTCCGGAAGGGGCTGTGCAGGTGCAGGCCGTCAGTCCGGCTGCGGATGCCGCCGCCGATGTGGAGCAGGCGCAATACACCGAGTTTGCGGCACCGCCGCCGCCGCCGGTGGCCACTGCGGCCAGCGCCCCTGCGCGGCGGCTGCGGGCCTTTCCCCGTTCCAGCGCGCCCTTGGGCGTGCGCTGGTTTCCCAGCCCGGCCGGCGGCGAGTGGATCGCCGTGATCACTTCCGGGGTCAACCTCGTCATCGATGGAGTCGATCCATCCGGGCCGCTCGACATCTCCGCCGACCGCGTCGTGATCTGGACCCGCAGCGGGACGCAGCCCGATCTTGAAGGCAACGCGGCCCAATCGGCCGACACGCCGCTGGAGCTCTATCTGGAGGGGAACGTCGTCTTCCGTCAGGGGCAGCGGGTGGTGGAGGCGGTGAGCATGTTCTACGACGTGCCCCGGTCATCCGGCGTAATCACCGGTGCCACGGTGCTCTCGCCGGTTGACAACTATGCGGGGCTGGTGCGGTTGCGGGCCGATGTACTGCGGCAGGTCGATCGCAGCCGGTTTGTCGCCGAGCGCACCGGGCTGACATCCAGCCGGCTGGGGGTGCCAACGTGGGAGTTTCGCTCACGCACACTGGAGTTCACCGACGAGCAGGTGCCGCTGCCCGGCGCCTTTGGCCAGCCGCTGACCGATCCCACCACGGGTGAGCCGCTCATCGAGCACCAGCAGATGATCACCAGCCGCAACAACACCGTCACGCTCGCCGGGGTGCCGGTGCTGTGGTGGCCGGTGCTCGCCACCAATGCCAAGAAGCCAACCTTCTATATCAACAATGCACAGCTCAAGAACGATCGCATCTTTGGCACGCAGGTGCTGACGAGCTGGGACGCCTTCCAGATCTTCGGCTGGCGGCGGCCGCCGGATGGTGTCGATTGGAATTTCGATATCGACTACCTGAGCAAGCGCGGCGTCGGCGGCGGCACATCGCTGCTCTACAACAGGCCCGATTTTCTCGGCATCGGCACGCCCGCCAACGGCGTGCTCGACGCCTGGATCATCAACGACAGCGGGATCGACAACCTCGGTTATCAGCGCCGCGATCTCACCTATCCCAGCTCGTTCCGCGGTCGTTCGTTCTGGCGCCACCGGCAGGATGTTGGTGGCGGCTGGCAGGCGCGGGGAGCCGCCGGCTGGATCAGCGATATGAACTTCCTCGAGGAATATTATGAGTCGGAGTGGGAAGAGGGCTACGAGCAGCGCACCTGGCTCGACCTGCGCCGCCCCACCGACAACCGCGAAACCCGGCTGCTGACGAGCGTGCGTGTCGATCCATTCTTTACGCAGACGGAATGGTGGCCGCGTCTGGACCACTACTGGCTCGGCCAACCGCTGGTGCGCGATGCCGTGACCTGGTATGAGCATTCCAGCGCCAGCTATGCCCGGCAGAATACGCCGCAAACGCCCACCGCCGGGCAGGGGCTGCAGTTCTGGACACTGCTGCCTTACGAAAACAACGTCATCGGCGAGCGGTTTGCCACCCGCCATGAGCTCGATCTGCCCTTCCAGGCTGGCGCCGTGAAGATCGTTCCCTATGCCCTCGGCGAACTGGCCCACTGGGGGCAGGATATCACCCAGTCGCCGCTCAACCGGGCCTATGGTCAGGTCGGCATCCGCTCCAGCATGCCGATGTGGACCTCCGACGACACTGTCGAGAGCCAGCTGTGGAATGTGCATGGCCTTGCCCACAAGGTGGTGTTCGAGGGGGAGTTTTCCTATGCCAACAGCACGCAGGATGTTTCGCAGCTGCCGCTCTACGATCAGATCGACGACGATGCGATCAACCAGTATCGCCGTAACATCCCTTACTGGGATTACGGCGCTATTCCAGGGCAGCCCACGCCGCTCCCCTCCTCACTCGTCTTCGGCCCCAACGGCAAATACGATCCCCGTTACTATGCGATCCGCCGCGGCATGGGGAGCTGGGTGACCGGGCCGACGGAGATCGTCAACGATCTGACGGCGTTTCGGTTGGCCGCCCGACAGCGGTGGCAGACAAAGCGCGGCCCGCTGGGCAACCGGCGGATCATCGATTGGATCACGCTCGATATCGACGGCGAAATGTTCCCCACCACGAGTCAGAATTTCGGCCAAACACTCGGCCTCTGGCAGTATGACTTCCGCTGGCATGTGGGCGACCGCACGACGGTGCTCTCGTCGGCCGACGTCGATTTCTTCACCGGTGGGCAGCAGCTCTACACGATGGGCGTGCTGCTCAACCGCACGCCCCGCGGCAGCTTCTATCTCGGATTCAACGAATACGGCGGGCCGATCCAGTCGAGCGTGCTGGTCGGTTCCTACACCTACCGCATGAGCCCCAAGTGGGCCAGCACGTTCGGCTCAGCGCTCGATCTGCGGGGGCGCAACATCGGCCAGAATTTCCAGCTGGTGCGGATCGGCGAGTCGTTCCTGATGACGTTTGGCTTCAATATCGACTACAGCCGCAACAACGTCGGCATGACGTTCAACCTCGAGCCGCGGTTCCTCTCGCGCACGCAGTTTGCCAGTCGCACCGGGATGTCTCTGCCGATGGCCGGCGCCTACGGGCTGGAATAGCGCAGGGCCAGCGCGCGGGCAGCTACCGCAGGGCTTCCTCGAGGGGGCTGCTCTCAAGAAGAGCCGTCTCCTCCCCGCCGATCTGGATCGCCGTGCCTCCGGTGCTTTCAATGCCCAGCCTGACCCGACCACGGTCGATGCCCAGAACCGTGATAGTGATCATCGAGGGAGAGTCGCCCGGCGGCGTAATCACCACCTGCTGTTGTTTCTTCCGGCAAAGAACCAGCATGGAAACCTCCGTAAGCACGCCGAAAACTCGGCGGTGCGGGGCTTGAGAAACAAAAAAAGCCGGCAGGAGAACCTGCCTCGAGGAGGCGGATTCTCATGCCGGCTTACGCTGCGCTAGGCACTCCGGATTCAATCCGGATCACCCGTCGCCACATCTTCCGTCTGTTATTCGCTGAACGTGCCACCCATCGGCCATCGCAGGCCCGCAGTTGGAAGTTCAGTTCAAAAGTGTACCCGACCGCGGAGGCGATACAAGATTATTAAATTGAAAGGGCTTCGTTTTGTTCCGCCGCGCCGGCTTCCTACGTGGGTGCGGCCGCAGCTGCGGCATGGAGGCGAGTGTGAAGAAAAACACCCGTCCCCCCAGGCCTGTGCTCCCGTCGGGATGCATGCTGAAGCAGCAGATCCCGCGGAATGTGGTTCACCATTTTCTTCAGTCGGGCTCGAGATGTTTTCCGCGACATCGGTCTGGACACTTTGGAGGAGTTGTCGCCCTTCAGCCCCGGGTAGAGCCGATGCGAGGTGCTGCTCGGCGGCAATCAATACAGCTTGCAGCCGCACCACGATCAGGTCGGCCAGTAGGAAAGACCGTACCGATTGTGGCCTCCGGCCCATGAATTCCAGCATAAAACAGGAGATGCCTTCGCTGAGCCCGGCCCGGAGTTCCTCCCGGGGTGTATGTCTGTGCGATGTTTTTTCTTCCCCTCACCCAGTTCAGCTTGCCGCCTTGTGAGGTGCTAGGGCTTCCTGAAATGAATGCGCGCAGCGTCGCGAATTGCCGCGGTTTCGAGATTGAACCGCTCTTCAAGAAAAAACCGGCTGCCTGGGTGCGCGAAGCAGCGAAATTCAAACGTTGGGCCAGGATGTGGTCTAACATCCCCCGGGCTATGAGCATGATTCTCAAAGGGAAAAGTCCATGAACAGGAGCAATCCGACGATTTCGGAGTAACTTGCCTTGGCCGCGAGCCGATTGCAGCAGGATCAGACTGGCCGCGCGCCCAAGGCCGTTTCTGTGGTGCTCAGCGACGACACGCTGGTGGTCACGCTACATGAAGCCCTCTCGCCGGCTGAGAAGGTGATGGCCAAGGGATCAGAGGGGGCATCGCAGGTGGAGGATTTCCACCGGAAAATTGTTCAATCTCTCGTCGGAGAAGCTGCGACAGGAAATTCAGCGCATCACCGGCCGAAAGGTGAGGGAAGCGGCTGTCGAGATTGAGCCGCTCACGGGAGATGTGGTGGCCGCTTTTACCACCGGCACCGTGGTGCAGATATTTCTGCTTTCTCCGCTGGAAGGAAAAGATAAGGGCGACCCATCTGGCGACGGCTCAACGGCTCGCCCGAGAGCTGAGTTCCGTCGAATGCTCAATGAATAAGAAATGGTAACCAGCTAAAATCAATCCATCATCGATCTCAATATCGGTACCGTTGAGACTTTCCATACGAGCAGTTCGGGGACCAACCCCACCGGCACTTGGACGCTTGGAGACAAAGACTGGACTTACATCGATTCGAGTGGCTGGTCGCCCAATTCAAGCCCCATTGAGGATCTCAAACTCACCACCAACTTCAATCCATTGATCTTCACCAATCAGTTCCTGATCGACAATATGTCCGCATACCATTCGCCGATCACGCTTGAGCTTGGCTACCACGTGCATATCAACGGGTCATTTCCCGGGAACTGGGATTTCAGAGATGTGCAGCTGGGGGTTCTCGGTTCCGGAAATACGTTTGAGGTCTGGAAGGATGTCTTTGCGTCGCGGGCGGAGTTTGATGCACACACGACAGCGGGATCGGGTACTTTGGCAGCTATCTACGACATCGACGGTGTTATCACGCCCCCGAGCGGACCAGTCGTTTTTCCGCACGGCTTTACCGATCTCTGGGTCCGAGACACGATTCAGCTTTCGCCAGTGGGCGGGGGAATCTCGTCGATTGGGAACACGTTTCGGCAGGAAGTTGATGTTCCGGAAATTGATCCGAGCTTCTTCGGAAGCGCCTTTGCTCTCGTGATTGGATCACTGGGCTTGGTCGAGCGGCGGGTGCGCATCGTTGTTGAGTCCTGCATCAAGCAGTAATTCGCTAGCGGTGTAAGCCTCAAGGTTTAGCCAGCCAGATGGCTGAAGTAAGAGGCAAGCCCGCGACCGCGCAAAAAACGTCCCCCTGCAGGCAATGAAAAACTGCCTGCAGGGGGCCGCAGCGCAGGTGGCGGCAAGGCTCCGGCCTTCTCTCCGAGGGTCATGGCCGCAGGTGTCTCAGTCGGTCTGAGCTGCCAGCGGCGTGACCGGATCGATGAACAGCCAGGCGATGCCGCCGATCGCGTAGACTGCCGCGAAGAGATAGAAGGCGGCGTTCCAGCTCTGCGGAACACCCGCTGCCGGCGCCGTCAGCCCCAGCACCAGCGGCACGACAATGCCCGGCAGGGCCCCGCCAAAGTTGCCCATCATGTTCATGCTCCCGGCGAGCGAGCCGGTGTGCTTTCCGCCGAGATCCATGCAGGCTCCCCAGCTGCCCGGCATCGCCAGATCGTTGGCAAAGCTGGCCACGCCGACTGCCAGCATCGAGGCCAGAGGCAACAGCGACATGCCGGCCGCCGCGCCGCCAGCCGCCTCGCGCAGCCAGACCGATGCCAGGAGCATCACAGCCGCTCCGCACAGCCCCACGCAGCCCATCGTGCGGCGGGCCGTGGCCGTGCTCCCCAATTGGCGTGTCAGGCGGGCCGCCAAGAGCCCCGCCACAAATGAGCCGATGCCGCCAAAAAACAGCGGAATGCAGCCGGCGAGGGCCCGCTGGATGTCGCTGAAATGGGGAAAGGTTTCCTGCAGGAAGGTGGGCATCCAGGTGATGTAGAAATACCAGGAAAAGTTCTGGCAGAAATACTGCAGCCAGAGCAGCCGCACGCTGGGGCTCGAGAGAAACGCCCGCCACGGCACGCGGCCATGGCCGATCTCGCGGTCGGCTGTGTCGCCAATCAGCCGGAGCTCCGCAGCGTTGACCGCCGGATGGAGCCGGGGATTATCACGAAACCAGCGGTAGAAGAGCCCCGCCCACACCAGCCCCAGTGCGCCAAAGAAGAGAAACGTCCAGCGGTAGTGAAGATGGAGGTGGTCTTTGGAGAGCATCCAGCCGACCAAGAGCGGCGTGAAGGCGCCGCCCCAGCGGGCGGAGAGCCACATGATCCCCTGTGCCTTCACCCGTTCCTGCGCCGGCATCCAGAGCGAAAAAACCTTGGCCAGATTGGGAAAGCACCCCGCCTCTCCCATGCCAAAGAAGAATCGGCAGGCGATCAGCGAAGGGAGGTTCCACGCCCAGCCGGTGGCCGCTGTGAAGATCGACCACATCGCCACCACCCGCATCAGCACGCGGCGGGGCCCGATGGTGTCGCCCAGCCAGCCGCCGGGAATCTCAAACAGGGCATAGGCCACGCTGAACGTCGTAAAAACCCAGCCCATCTGCTGCTTGGTGAGCCCCAGATCCTGTTGCATTCTCGGGGCCGCCTGCGAGATGCAGACCCGGTCGACATACGTGATCACCGCCAGCGTGACGGCAAACAGGAGCACGACCTGCCGGGCCCGCGAGGGAGTTTCCTGAGCAGCGTTGGGCATGGTGGCGCACCCTCAGAAGGAAGAGATTCAACAGATTAAGCGGAGAGATTAAGCGCAGCGATCAGGCGGAGAGGGATGCGTTTTTGTCGCGTGCCAGCCAGAGACCCCAGCCGGCAAAGAGGGCGGCCAGCAGAGCATAGGCGGCGGCCAGTTCCAGCGGGCCTCTCCCGGCGGCGGCGGCGGGCAGATCGACCAGATTCCAGGGGAAAAAGAGGCGGCCGTCGGCATAGGGGGAATGGATGATGCCGCAGAGCGTCATGCCGGCGGCCACCAAGCACCAGCCGGCAGCCTGCCGGAGATGGCGATCGACCAAGGCCACCACCAGCGCCGCCCACACAAGGCTCGTGACGATGAATCCAGCCGAGAGCACCCGCAGCGAAAAGAGCTGCCGGGCCAAATCTTCCCCCGGCAAGGCCCCCGCAGCCAGAAGCTTATCTGACTGGATCATCACCAAGGCCGCCAGTGCCGGCACGCAGGCGATGGCCACGGCGGGGAAGTGGCGGGGGGGCGTGGCATGGAAGCTCTGCGCGGTGATTTCCAAGCCGATGAAGACGAGGATCGGCAGGATCGCCGGACCGGGAATGATCTGGTAGAGGTAGGCAAACGTGCCGGTGAGGCCGGCGGTGCCGATGAAGGCCGCCGTGGCGAGCGTGTAGGCAGCTCGGCCCCCCATCGCCTTGTAGGCGGGGTGGCCGATGTAGGGAGTCGTTTGGATCACGCCGCCACAGGCCCCCGCCACGATCGTGGCGATCGCCTCCACGCCAATGATCTGGCCGGTGGGATAGTCGTCGCCGGCTGCGGCGGCGCTCTCGGTGCAGTCGATCCCCCCCACCACGGTGCCCAAGGCAAAGGGGATCACGATCGGCAGATATTGAAGAGTGTCGGGCCAGGCTTCCAGCCATTCGAAGCGCAACGCGCTGAGCCATTCGCTCGGCCACAGCGCCGCCTGCGGATCGATGGCTGCGGGGGAGCCATCGGCGGGAATCCAGCCGAGCGATGTTCCCAAGAGGTGGATCAGCCCGCCGGCCAGCAGGGCGGCCAGTGCTCCCGGCACGCGCAGCGGAAAGGGGATTCTCGCGGTGAGCGTGGCCAGCACGATCCCCATGCTGAGCAAGCCGACCAGCGGCGAACCAAAGATTTCCACCAGCGGCAGAAACGTGATCAGCGCCAGCGCAATGGCGGCCAAGCTGCCGAGCAGGCCGGCTCGGGGCACCAGCCGCCGCACGTGGTCGGCAAAAAAAGCGCAGGCGAATTTAAAAATGCCACTGGCCACAATTGTGCACATCCCCACATGCCAGGCATGGCGGGCCGCCGCTTCACGCTCCATCCCGCCTGCCAGAGCCGCTGCGAAGGCGGGGCCGATCACGAAAAACACCATCCCGAATGTGCTGGGGGTATCGAGCCCCAGCGGCATCGCTGTGATATCGCTGCGGCCGGTCCGCCGGGCGAGCCGAAAAGCCATCCACGTAAAGAGGAGATCCCCCACCACCACGCCCACGGCAGTGCCCGGCACGAGGTGCGACAGGGCAAACTGGACCGGGTAGTTAAAGACGGCGGCCAGCAGCGAAACGGCCAGCACAAGATCGGCCAGATTGTCGAGCGCGAGTCCGAAAAAGGCATTCACATCGCCGGGAGTGGCCCAGCGGTAAGGACGGGCAGGGGGATTCATGGGCAGTTTTCAGATGGAAATTCGGGGGATCCCGGGTCGGTTGCCGGCCCGCGGGGGCTGCGGATGAGGTATTGGCAGGGGCCGGGGAGGCAATTTTGGTGCCGCGGTGCCGCGCCGCTCCCCATCGGCACCGACTATACTCCACAGGGCGTCTGGGACGGGGCTGTTCTTTTTCCAGCCCCGCGAACCCTCCCCCGCGATCCTGCGTAGTGACTCATGGTTGCACACGATTCTCACCCCCGTTCGGGCCGCTCGGCTCATGCGCAGGGCGGGGCCGCCTCCGGGGGAAATCCCTCCGGCGACCCGGCTGCGTCAGGGGAGGGGGCTGAATCGTGGGCTGGGCGTTCCGACGAAGACCTGATCCGCCGTTTCCGGGTGGATCAGGACGAGTCGGCCTATGAACAGCTTGTGCACCGCTATGAGCAGGAACTCTTCAGCTACCTCCGGCGTTACCTCGGCAACGCGGAGATGGCGGAAGACGTTTTTCAGGCGGCGTTTTTGCAGGTGTATCTGAAGAAAGAGGGGTTCGAAGAGGGCCGCCGGTTTCGACCTTGGCTCTACACTATCGCCACCAATCAGGCTATCGATGCCCAGCGCCGCAACCGTCGCCACCGCATGGTGAGCCTCGATCAGCGGGCTGGCGGCAACGACGACGTAGGGGCGCTGGTGGAGATGCTGTCAGGACGCGATCAGACGGCCGACGAACAGTTGGCAGGTCAGGAGGCTCGCGAATGGGTGCAAACGGCGGTCAACGATCTGCCCGAAGCGCTCAAGTCGACGGTGCTGCTGGTTTACCATCAGGGGATGAAATACCGCGAGGCGGCCGACGTGTTGGGGATTCCGGTGGGAACGGTCAAAAGCCGGCTCCACTCCGCACTCCTGAGATTGAATGAGTCCTGGCAGGCAGATGGCAGAGAACAATAACTGGTGTGCGATCCGCGGGAACCGTGGGCGTGCGCCCAGTCCCAAGCCACCACTGAGAACACCATCATGATGCGAAACGAACTTGTCGGCTATCTCCTTGGCGCTCTGGATGAACCGGAGTCGAGACGGGTTGAGATGGCCTTGGCCGATCCCCAGGAAGGGCCGGCCCTGCGGCGGGATCTGGAGGCCCTGCGGGCTGCCACGCGTCCCTTGGCGAGTGATCGCGATCCGTGGCCCGCGCCGCCCGGGCTGGCTGGCCGCACGATTCGCTTCGTTGCTACCGCCGCCGCTGCCCCCCAAACTCTGCCGCTGCCCCGTGCCTTTACCCCTGAGCCTGCCCCGTGGGCTGGCGCGTCGCCGCGGGTGTGGCTCGACCGGATGGTGATCGCCGCCACGGCCTTGGCCGCCTGTGTGCTGGTGGGGCCGCTGTTGCTGGAATCGATCGCCGGATCGAGAACCCGCCGCGCCGAACGCAGCCTGATGAAACTCTCCGGCGCCCTGCAGGGCTATGCCTCTTCCCACCGGGCGTTTCCCACGCCCCCCGATTCCGGCCCCCTGTCGCGGGCCGGCCTCTATGCCCCGACGCTCGTCTCCGAGCACCGCCTCGTGGCTGATGACGGAACGCTCCTCTGCCCCGACACGCCGCTGGCAAAAAGTGGCACCTTCCGCATCCCCACGCTCGAAGCGCTCCACTCGGCAGTCGGCACGCCGCAGTTTGAGGGGATGATCAACGAGATGGGGGGCGATTTCGGATACACGCTTGGATATCGGGATGCCTCCGGGCGTCTCCAGCCCAACCGGAATGCCAGCCGCTCACACCATCCGCTGATGGCCGATGCCCCCGATGCAACCGGGGAGAAGAGCAGCAATCATCCCGACGGCATCCACCACGTGCTCTTTGAAGACGGCCGCATCCGCCGGCTCTCTGCCGCGGATGTGCAGGGTGATGACCACCTCTTCAGGAATCACGACGGCCACATGGCCGCCGGCACCGATCCCGAGGATGGCGTCATCGGTGATTCCCACCAGCAGCCGTAGTGCTTCGGCTGCCCCTCAGCGGGCAAAGGTCATGGATGGCTTTGTCGGCGTACAGCAAGTGCCGGCTGCGGGACGGCAAAAGTTTCGTCGCGTGTACGCTCCTCAAGCGTTCGCCGATCCCTCCGCCTTGTCCCCCGATGTGGTCAGGCACGTGATCGTTCGAGCCTCTCAGATCTGCGTCACCCTGCGGCGATCGATTGCTTTGCTGCGTCAGCCACGCCTTCGGCTGTGATGCCGAAATGCTTGTAGAGCGCCGGGGCAGGGCCGGAGGCCCCAAAACCTGTCATGCCGATAAACCGGCCGCGGGTGCCGAGCCATTTTTCCCAGCCAAACCCGCAAGCCGCTTCGCAGGCCACTCTCGCTGTGACTTTCGCCGGCAGCACGCTCTCGCGATAGGCGGCATCCTGCTCCTGGAAGAGGTCCCAGCTGGGCATGCTCACCACGCGGGCATGAACGCCACTCTCCTTGAGCTGGGCGGCGGCATCGAGGCAGAGGGAAAGTTCGCTGCCGGTGCCGATAAGAATGCAATCGGGCGTGCCCTGCGGCACATCCTGCAAAATATAGGCTCCCTTGGCCACGCCGCTGGCGCTGCCCAATTGCGTGCGATCGAGCGTGGGGAGATTCTGTCGGCTGAGCACGAGCACGGCGGGCCGATCGGGCCGCTGCATCACCACCCGCCACATCTCGGCAACTTCGTTGGCATCAGCCGGCCGGAACACGCTCAAGCCCGGCACAGCCCGGGCGCTGGCGAGCTGTTCGATCGGCTGGTGCGTCGGGCCATCCTCGCCGAGGCCGATCGAATCGTGCGTGAGCACATAGATCACGCCGAGGTTGCCGATGGCCGAGAGCCGTAGCGCCGGCTTGAGGTAGTCGAGGAACACAAAAAAGGTCGCGCAAAACGGCCGCAGGCCCGACAGCGCCATGCCGTTGCAGGCAGAGGCCATGGCATGCTCGCGGATGCCGAAGTGGAAGTTGCGTCCGCCATATGAGCCGGGGCCAAAGTCTCCCGCCCCGGCCACGAGCGTCATTGTGGAAGGAGCCAGATCGGCCGAGCCACCGATCAGCCAAGGCACGTTCGGACTGATCGCCGAGAGCACCTTGCCGGAGGAGACGCGGCTGGCCACCCCCTTGGCATCGGCCGGAAACGTGGGGATCGCCTTCTCCCAGCCGGCTGGCAGGCTGCCAGCGAGAAAATTCGCCAGCTCTGCGGCCACCGCGGGATGCTGCTTGGTAAGGCCGCCCAGAGTCGTTTTCCAGGCTGCATGGGCCTGCTGGCCGCGGGCGCCGAGCGTGGCGGCGAAGTGGGCGGGCACCTCGGCCGGCACCAGAAACTGCGCATCGACCGGCCAGCCGTAGGCAGCCTTGGCCCCCTTGATCTCGTCCGGCCCCAAGGGAGCGCCATGGGCCTCATGGGAGCCGGCCTTCTTCGGCGCTCCAAACCCGATCTGGCTCTTGACGATGATGAGCGTCGGCTTCTCCTGCTCATTCTTGAAAGCTGTGAGGGCCCGCTTGAGCGCGGCAGTGTCGTTGGCATCGGCCACCCGTTCCACATGCCAGCCGAGCCCCTGGAACTTCAGCTCCACATTTTCGGTGAAGGCAAGATCGGTTTCCCCCTCGATCGTGATCGAGTTGTCGTCGTAGAGCCAGCAGAGGTTGGCCAGCTTCAAGTGGCCGGCCAGCGAGGCAGCCTCAGTCGCCACGCCCTCCATCAGATCGCCGTCGCTGCAGAGCACGTAGGTGTCGAAATCGAAGAGGGTTTGGCCCGGCTGGTTGTAGCGGGCGGCCAGCCAGCGGGAGGCGATCGCCATCCCGACAGAATTGCCACAGCCCTGGCCCAGCGGGCCGGTGGTGGTTTCGATGCCGGAGGTCATGTGGTGCTCCGGATGGCCGGCGCACACGCTATCGAGCTGGCGAAACTTCTTGATATCTTCCAGCGACACAGCCGCCGTGCCACCGGCCGAGGCCGGCCGGCGGATGCCAGCCAGATGAATCAGCGAATAGAGCAGCATCGAGGCATGGCCGCAGGAGAGCACAAAGCGATCGCGGTTGGGCCACAGCGGATCGGTCGGGTCGTAGCGGAGAAAATCTTTCCACACGGTGAAGGCGACCGGCGCCAACGCCATCGGCGTGCCGGGGTGGCCGCTCTTGGCCGCCTCCACGCCATCCATTGAGAGCGTGCGGATCGTGTCGATGGCCAACCGGTCGATGTCGGTGGCAGCGGCAGATCGGGACGCGGGGAAGGCGGTGGGGGCGTTCATGGAATTCCTCAAAAGGAGCTGTCTGGAAAATTCAAAGAGCAGGTGGTTGTGTGGGACGAAGTGTAAAAGCCTGCGGGAATCGGCGTCAACGAGAGCCTTACCGCGAGAGGTGCCGCCGGTATTCCTCGTCGAGTTCGGCGTAGCTGCGTTTGCAGAGGCGGGCGAGCGTGTCGGGGTCGACGGTGCCGGTGTAGATGCGGACGAGATACTCCACAAAAGCCTCCCGGTAGAGCCCGCGCTGGCCATTCATGAAGAAATCGGCCAAGCCGGCGATCTGGCTGTAGATGGCCGGCAGCCGCTCGTCGGCCTGAAAGGCGCGCCGCCCCAGGCTGGTCAGTTCCTCCAGCGGCACATACAAGCCGTCGATCAGGAGCCGCTCCCGGGCTGCGGGCACTCTGCCGGCCTCGATCCCCCCGAGTGTCCAGCCGTAGGGGGCGGGCTCGAGGCTTTCGAGATAGCAGGCGGCCGCCTCGATCGCCCAGAAGCCGCAGCGTTCTCCCGCCAGCGGGCTGGTGGGACGCATCTCCGCAAAGAGCTGGTGCACCGCCTCGTGATGGATGGTGGTGGCTTCGAGGCCGACGGTCTGCTCTGGCTCGTCTGGCTCGGCGGCATCAGCTTTGAGCCTCTCGGCCGCAAACCAGGCGGTGTGGGTGGGGGTCCAGTAGAGGCCAAGCGTGTGGGCGGCGGCCGGCTCAACCTGTTCCAGAGCCGCCACATATTCAGTGCGGCTGTTGAGCAGATTGGCCGCGAAGGGCTCGCGGGGGGCGACACGCCCGCGTCCCTCCAATCGTTTTTCCCATTCGGCAGGCTCAGCACAAGAGGCTCCAAACACCTGCCGCCAGATATCGTGCGTCTGCTCGAGGTGGGTGGCCAGTTCGGCTGTGGCGGCGAGGCTGGCTGTGGCCCTGATCTGCCAGTGGTCGCTCTCAAACTTCCAGCCGCGGGCCAGCGGCCGCACGATCTCCTCGGCTGCCTCCGCTGTCAGCCAGCGGCCGCCGTCGAAGCGCTCGCCGGCTCGGTAACGGTTCATTCGGCCCTGGGGGAGCCAGCCGAAGGCAGCGTCGAATTCCTCCCGTTTGGAAAGCCGGCGGGCCGCCTCCGGCCACACCCATTCCTCTCCGCGGCGCACCCAGCCCCCCGCCTCCCTGGCCCGGGCGTGATCAGGATCATCGCGGAGAGTTGCATAGAGCAGCTCCACCGCCAAGCAGCTCTGCTGCCCAAGCGGCGCGGCAGGCGGGGCGTCGGCGGCCCCCCGGCCCGGCCGCTTGCCGTGGGCACGGGCGGCTGCGAGCGCCTGGGCAAACGTGCCAGCGGCCCGGTTGCGGCGGGCGGCTAAAAAATCGTCCCACAGGCGGCGGGCAGAATCGTCTGCGAGGTCGGCGGGAGGTTCCATGCCTGAGGGGATGGCGAAGATCGCCTGCCGCCCCGCTGCGAC
>Ga0114962_10002240_pt1 | contig 16241 bp, 22 predicted proteins | sample C_130820_MF_Meta_FD_87017 | JGI IMG/M metagenome (GOLD analysis project Ga0114962, IMG submission 87017) | Freshwater microbial communities from Lake Croche, Canada to study carbon cycling - C_130820_MF_MetaG | ecosystem: Environmental > Aquatic > Freshwater > Lake | place: Lake Croche, Canada...
ACCCGTGCGCATTATAAATGCGCAGGTCTAGCGTTGCCCTAAGCGTGATATAAATGCCCTATTGTTATTGTTGGCCTCTTCAAGGCCAACAACCAAAACGATCATTTAAAATCCGCAACGGTCTAAAATCCGCAACGGTCTAATGTCAGTGGCAGACAGGATAGCAGAACCATGGCTGGGCAGGACGGAGGGTCGTCCTGCCAGCCCATTCCTGTGCCATGAGCGCCTTGAATGCTAGGAACTCCATATCGGAATCCGGCTCATACTGCTGCGTATCCCCCTTGTCGTCCAAATAGTCGAAATAATCATAGTGATACTTATCCTTCTCATCATACATGTAACACTGGATGGTAATGCATGTGTGGGAGGCACCCATATTTGCAAGTTGGTGCGTCTGATTGAGTGTAGGGCTAATCCACGTAATATCGTCTTTCTTACATGATGTGACACGAAAGGGTGCTACGTCCGGCGACAAATAGGGGAATAGGCGCACGTCGATTGATCCATGGAGGACACGAATAATCGCATTGGCGCCGGCGTGATTATGAACAGGCGAATAGTGACCGGGTGGCCATACTTCCATCACATACGGGATTCCCGGCGATTCACCGTTATTTTGATTCAGGGTGATGCGTAGATAGGTTTCCAGGGGTTTACCGGGTCCAAACTCATTGGCCTTGGCCAGGAGACGCTGATGGCACCAACCGGATGGATCTGCAATACTGGCCTCAATCGCCTTGGAAAACTGCGGGAACTCCTTATCGTCTAGAATGAAGCGAGGACCGGCGATGCAGGCATGGAGCGTCTGTGCAACTGTCGACAGATTGGCACGGGGCATGTAGGTAGCGGCGGCGATGTGCTGCATGGTGAGTTCGTGAGTATCCTTTACGAGGAGCGGAATCGCATGTGTGACCGGATCTCGTAGGAGTCGCAAGGGGTTTATAGAGGGTGATAGATGGGATACGGTCGTCAAGGATTCAAGGAAGGAGCGTCTGTCTGCAGGAACATGGTAGTGATAGATCGCTGTTTCGATCCGGGCTTCGCCGACACCCACGTATAGTTGCTGGTTGTTGTAATCAAGGGAGGCCCAATAATACGCCCCCTTCTTGGTGGTGATACCGGATGTAGTAGCGGGATCTCGGAGAGGCTCGCCACTGACCCAATACGTTCCATATACAGAGGTCGGGGTCAGTGTGATCTGGATACCATTTGTGCCATCTGCTGTGCTAAATGTAAATGACGCAACCTGGGCTCCTTCTGTAATAGTAAATAAGAAGACGCCTTGGCCTTTCTGAAGAAGGGGGCCGGCTCCTGGCCGGGAGGTAGGAGTTTGGAGGAGTGACATTAACTAGTCTGTCATTCATCCAAGTTCTTTATGCTGGAACTCTGCACGTGGTTTGTCCCTTGTCCCTTGTCCCTTGTCCCTTATCCCTTATTAGTGCTTGCGGCCACGGTGACGACTACGATTACGATGCTTCCTGGTCAGGCCAACCGCATTCGTGCCCTTGCGGAGCGTATTGCGGCTCACCTTGCCCACACGGCGAACGAGATTCGTGCTGCGCTTGAGCGTCTTGCGGAGAAATCCCATGAGACTTGCCATTATATTAGAGGATGAGATAATTTATGCTCGCAGTGAAGATACCGGAGACTAGGACAAGGCCGATCGTTTCCAGCCAGTTGAACCGCATCTTCAGGATGATTAAATGAATGGTTCCCGCGGTAAGCATCAGGATGGCCGCTGCAAACTGAAGAATCGTGTCATCCGTGTCGGGCCCGTGAGCCTGCTTCTGGATGACTACGCCCAATGAGGAGAGGACTGCTATGATCGGGATAATATAATAGATCGGTAACTCGAACCGAATCACAATCGCGTAGGTAACTATCAATGTAAGAGCTATTGCGGTCAGCTCTTCCACAACGAATAAGGGATAGGACAGAAGCATACTACTCTCTTCAGAGATTATTCAGGCTTAGATTCGTAATGAGAAAGAGGAGACCGGTCAGGAGACCGGTCGCGAGTGTGAAGCCGATGGTTTCCAGGATGCTAAAGCGCATGAGGAGGATGGCGATGTAGCCGACAAACGAACTATTATTCAGAAGTAACCGAATGTCTGTCAGGGCAACAGAGGAGTCTGTGGGTTTCATCCGATTCTGGATGATTCCTGTTACAACGGAGGTGGCAGCCAGGATCGGGATCAGCAGGGTCACGGGCTGCGGCGACTTCAGGATGACAAAATAGGCGACTGCGAGATTGACAACGATGGCGGCTAGATCGTAGATATTCTTCTATTGAAGTTGGTCATGTTTAGATTTGTATTGTTCTATAAATACCACCTGGAGGACACGCCGACTTGTGAGATCGGGGAGGGCACCTGCAGTCCGGAGCACAGTATCCAGTGTTATCACATGCTGGCGTTCGAACCAGCAGATCAGGGTCGGGCTGAGACGGCCTTTGATCGCAAGTTCCAGAAAGGCCGTATTCATGATCATGCTATAGGTATGCTGAGGAAGTGGATGACCTCCGGCATTCTCGAGAATCAGATTTCGCTCATAGTCCCGCACATGATGATCATGAAAGGTTGCAACCTCTCCAATATCACCGGGCATGCACCGATCCATGAACTCTGTGTAAATAGGACTCTTTGTAATCGCGAATGGCTTAAACCGCTGATAATAAGGGATCGGGGATGCTGCGCGCCCTATGGCTCTAAAAATCATTCGACCGTTGTAGGGCATTATGCGTTGTAGTGGGTCGACTCCCTCTCACCGTCACCTTTCACCCTTGAAAAAAGGTGATGCATGGTCGCCTGCCTCCCAACAACTCTGTGTGATGAAAACGACTACTAACACAATACCCGGCGCGGGTGTCATCCTCTTCCGATTTAGAGTTCGATCTGAAGATTGCGATTCTGACCCTGACCCTGAGTTTCTTCTTCTGAAAGGGCGAGATACGGGGGTGTGGAGCTTTCCGAAAGGTCATCCGGAAGCGGCGGACAATGGGGAGGCCCTTCTTACTGCAACACGTGAAACATACGAAGAGACCGGCTACCTATATGACAAAGACTATCATATTTGCGGCGGCTCTATACGCTTTGGAAAACGGCCCTATTGGGTCGGCTATTTATCTTCCGCGAGAATGCCACTCTTGCGATCGAGAGAACATACGCGCTACGCATGGTTAACAAAAGCAGAGCTTGAAGTATCGGGCATTCAGGCCAATCTGGATGTGCGGGGATGGCTGCGGCGCACCTCTGCTGCCTTTCAGGAGGCTATACACTACTGGAGGTCCTTACAGGAACGGTCCTTACCGGAACGGTCGCTGCCGGAACGGTCCTTACCGGAACGGTCGCTGCCGGAACGGTCCTTACCGGAACGGTCGCTGCCTCTCGTTTCTTCAGAAATGCCAGAAACGCATTCGTGCGAGGACGATCATATCGTGACCCTAACTTAGATCCAGAAGCTGATGCCAGATCATGAACAATACGCTCTTTTGGCCCCAGGGAGTCATAGAACTCTTTCATAAGAGTAGGGGTCTGCATGCCTATCTCATCCATTGAGGTATTGCGGTCACATTTGCTACGCGATGGTCGCCCATTGGCAGCCTTTCACGCGGGCGATTTGGTGCGGGGCTGTTCGACAATGGCTCTAGGATCTGGGTCATCCTATTCCTATCGGCTCGCAGAGGATCCAGGAATGCACTTTGACCCTGGATTCAATCCTGAGCTGAGTCCTGGGGAAATGCTCATGCTCGGTGTCTTTGAAGGAAAATATCTGAACGACTGTATTCGCGAGTTTCCGGCAGAATGGTTCTTGGGCGCCTTGATGATGGGGACCTTGTCTCCTGAGAAAGCGGATGTAAACAAAAATCTGTTTCGTGTAGGCTCGCGGCAACCGCTATCGGTCTGGCGTGACAATGGATGGGCTCCCTCTCATGGTCGGAGAGGCAAGAGCGATGATCATTATGGAGGCGCTCTGGGCGATCCTGCCAACAATCCCGATGAGCGGGGCTGGTTTCAGTGGTATTGTCGCTACTGGCTCGGGCGACGGATTCCTGCACTCGATCGCATTCAGATAGCACGGTGGCGCTCCTTTGTTCGTCATCGCGGGGGGCTTCATGCGGGCTGTCCTTCTTGGTCACAGGATCCTCATTGTCGTCTTCGAGAGCGACAAGCACTTCTTCAATGGGCCTATAATCCATTCAAGTAGGGTTACAGTCCTCTGCAGTTCTCCCATGTCTTTTGTTCAAGCAGCATACACAGAAATGTATACTGCTTTGGCTCCACCGTGATGGAAGAGATTGCATTTTTTTGGCATGAGCCATATTCATACAGATAGGATCCAATATGACTCCATTCGTGACCTTTTGAACTTACATTTAGCTTGAGCTCCAGGGCAATGCACTGGTCATAATCGAGTTGGAAATAAATCGAGCCGTCGCTAATCTTGAACATCGTGTGGCACCAAGGAGGGGCAAATCGTTCCTGTCAAGTTTAGGTTTGGTCCTTACCTGCAGGCCCTTACCTGCAGGTCCCTATGCGGTCTCATCCACTCCCTAGAGTGGTATCCTTCTGTAAGATGAATCACGTTGTGCTCGTCGATCTTCCTTCTGTGGCACCCGAAGGACCTCTGTTGATACCCAAGCTTCTTCACATGATCTGGGTCGGTGAGTCTCCGGCCCCTCCTTCCGTCGAGGTCCATCGTGCAGCCTGGGCCTCACTCTTGGGACCTACATGGACTATCCGACTCTGGACCAATGCCGATATTGCAGAGTTTCCGGTTGATGTGCAGGAGTTTGTGGGCCGAGCCGTCAAGGGAGTGCAGAAGGCCGATATTCTCTACTATCATATCCTGGAGCGCTATGGAGGCATCTACATGGATGCCGATGTGGTGCCTCACCGATCTCTAGACCCGGTTCTTTGGCTACAGAAACCTCTGGTGATCTGTCATGATATTCCTGTAACCTGGGCCTATATGGCGAAGGGATTCGCAGCATGTGTGCCCCACCATCCAGTGCTCCTGAAAGGCTGTGAGATTGTGAGGAAGGGAGTCCTTAATACAGATAGCCCTCATTTTGAGACGGGGCCGCGAGTCTTTGGAGAAGCGATTCATCAGTGTAACACGGAATCAATCACTTGTCTGCCCGTCGAACTGTTTTATCATAATAAACAGAATAATGCGCGATTGGGGTGTCATACATATGCGCGAATGTGGGATACCTAACGGTGGGGGATCCCTAACGGCGGGGCATTCCTAAAAACGGGTTTGATTCAACGCGGCACCGCCCTTTTGTTCGAGTTGCGTGATCAGATAGAATGGGACTACCACAGAGGCAACGAGCGCAGAGGCCCCAATCAAGAAGGTGCCCCATGCAATATCTCTCAGTGCATACTCCAGCGGATACTTGATGAGTGTTGCATAGTTCGTCAGATCATAGAGACCATACATGGCAAGCCCTAGTGCTGCGCCCTTTGCTGTCGCAACTTTCCAGCTCGGCGTCTTCCATACTGCAAAGAGCCACGTGGCGGCGATCATGAGGAGATAGACAAGAATGGCAGGAATCCACCGAATCTCCATTGGTTTTAGTTGAATGGCGGCGATCATGGTTCGGTTTGTGGCGGCATTCAGGGTCAGCCAGACTGCATCCAACGCGACCATAGTGACCCCGATGACCAGAAGCTGGAGGGGGATTTCGAGCATGTGGCTGCGTCTAAAAGGGGCGCTTATTTTTCGAGTCGGTTGGTAATGGCAACGCCCACAAAGAAAGATGCAGAGACAATCCGACTGGAGGAGTTCACGGGTGTGCTGCAGGATAAGGTGGTGGTCGTATGGTCATCGTCATCGTCATCGTCATCGTCATCACCATCGCCATCATCTGTATCCCCTTCCTCATGGCTACCAACCGAGTTCATGTTGGCACAGTATATTACGCGTATCCTTGTTACAGGTCGCGGCTCTCCTACCTCTATGGAACTCGCGTCCGATTCGAGCTGGACGCAAGTCTGGCGATCCCCAGGGGGAAAGGAGTGGTCCTGTCTGTTAGGCATTCTCCAGCACATGCCGGGCCCGGTGCTCCTCGTCGTGGGTCCCGATATGGGGCTCACCCCCAAGCTGCTGACTACATTAAAAGAAGCGGCCATCACTGCGATCGTGCTGCGGCAGGTCGGAGCATCCCCGCTTCCGTCTTCTCCAGGGGGAGAGCCAGATCACGTATTCTTTCCTGTGATCGATGCGCGGTCCTCCTCTGCGACTGCGCTGGGGCCAGTGCTACAGGAATGCGTCGGGCGAAGCATGCCGAAAGCGCTCGATATCCGCGGTTTGATACCGCAGCTCACAGCACAGGGCTATGGTCTAATGACGGCAGCAGGTGTATGGCATTGGTATAAGCCGGCGGATTCGACAGGTCTGACTACGTTGACCGTGCCGCAGATTGCGCGGCAGATCCAGATGTTAGGATCCATGTTAGAAAAAGCTGCAACCTAGAGTAGGTTGGTGATGTATCACATCTGTATTCGCCCCACGACCTTTGCTATTTTCCATTGGCAAAAGGGGCAGAATCCGTATGTGAACCCGCATGCCGACTTTACACAAGAGGAAGTGCTAGAGCCGCATAGGAAACTGGAGGAGTTATTGTCAAATGTCAAGAGCTACACGGTGCATCCTCCTGTTGGACTCAAGCTGCCGGACATTGTCTTTACGGCGAATGCAGGGCTCAGTCTGCCGGGCCTTCCAGTCTCTGTGATGGTGCTGCCCTCCATGAAATACAAGCAGCGACAGGATGAACTGCCGTTCATTCGATCGATTTGTCGGGACCTCATGATTCGCACAGTGTCGCTGCCTTCGTCAGTGGTCTTTGAAGGACAGGCAGAGGCCAAGTGGTTTCATGGAGGATCCCTGTTGGTTTGTGGCTATGGCTGTCGGGGATCCAAGGCGGGCTTTGTTGCATTGGAGCGCATCTTGACACGAATCTATCAGTCCTATGGGCGTCCTGTGCCGCGGCTCTTAGTGCTGCCCTTCGAATCGTGTAACTATTATCATCTCGATGTTGCGATGATGGAGTTCGATGACCGGGCCTGCATCGTGCACCGGGCGGCTTTTTCGCCTGCCTCTCTGGATCTTCTTCGGTCGGCATTGGGTCCTTCGAACGTGCACGTGCTCGACACCAAGGATTCCTTTTGTTTGAATGCGATTGTTGATGGGCCACGGCTACTGACGCACAAGGTCTCTCCTGCGATTCGGGACAAACTAGAATCGATTACGGGTCGCTCTGTAGTGCAGATCGACACGACACCGTTTGAGGAATCAGGAGGGTCGGTGCGGTGTATGGTGCTGGATGTGCATCCGCCCTCTTAGCCGCGATTAAAGAACCGCGTCTTCATCTGAGATGGTTGGAAATAATCCCTAAAGACACGGAGTGCAATCTCCTTGTTGAAGGGCTTGCAGGAAAACACATCCAGAAAGATGGAGTTGGAGTCTTCGGCAAAATGGGCCGTGATGTTGGATGTTTCAATCAGCTGCACGAGCGTATAGCCCTGTGTATGCCCGGATCCGAAATGGACGATTCGGGGCGGTCCGTAGGCCACCATGTCGATCGCGTTCACAAGTGATTTGGAGAACTCTGCGATCATCGGCCTGGACCGAATCGCAGCGGGATCACAGTTAAACGCGTCGATAATGAGGTGCTGGCCCCATGGTCTCTTTCTAGAGGACCGAGCCTTTCGCGTGTTCCTGGAGTTGGATCCCATTACTCTCTGCAGCGATTTTCTGTTATTATAAGTATGTCTGGCTGGCAAACGTCAGCAATCATTCCAGAAAGCAGAGACAGTAACTGCATACAACATACCATTTATTCTTAGCTGCAAGATGCAACAAAGAATGAATGCCTTTTATGAGGATCGAACTCACGACCTTCTGCTTACGTCACCGTTGGTTACAAGGCAGATGCACTACCACTATGCTAAAAAGGCTTGGAGGTTGTTTAAACTTTATATTTCGGGCCCAGAAGATAACAGCCATTCGATCGGGGGATGCGGCCCATCGCCTTGAGGGAGGATCGTGCCGTAAAGCCAATCGATGTTCTGGCGCGAAACTGGCGTTCTGCTTGCCGGGCTTTTTGCGTAGTGCGGAAAGGACTCCGAATCACTCGCCTTGTTTGCAGGGAAAACGGTCGCGTTCGGCAGGCCATCTCTACTATAGGAACACAGAGTCAAAAGAGTAGGGCAAACAGGCTCCCCCCTGTTGCCAGGGAGGTTGAAATAATAAGATTCGTTTGATTGCTGTATGGAGCCTCACCCTACCTTTGTTTTAAATGATTGAGATTGCTGTATGAACCCATCCAGAGTTCTAAGTTATCCCATACGAGACAACTGCGCACCTTTCGGTGATCTTTGTTGATTGCTGTATGGACTCTTAGCAGAGTCCCGCAGGATCCAGCCTTGCGGCAGGTTAGAGTGACAGTCTTTTTTTGATTGCTGTTCGGATCCTAATGGGTGTAGAGGGGGATTTCTTGCTTGTCAACTTTGGTCTAGACTGACTTTTTTTGGAGGGTCGCAATCCGTTCACGAATCACATTATACTGCGAATCATCCAGCTCTATGCGGAGGGTTTCGTAGGGAGTAATAGAACGCGGTCCCTCCTTCTGCAGCACGCGGAACTGTGTCGGGGACCAGCCGCTCAGCAGACTGACACCGGGACTCGTCGCTGTCGCATGAGTGTCCGTCGGATTCGCTGCCAAGTTCCAGATAACGATTTGAGGTGGCGTGAGCCCCTGGCCGTCGCCGTGCATATCCTCTCCCGCACGCTTAAAGGACTCCTTGATCATGTCCAGATGGGTTTCCCAGCTCTTAGTCTTGACATGATGGCGATAGGTATTCCCAGTGTAGGCAGAGACCCCATTAGAGGCACAAGCCTGGTCCCAGTTCATGTCGGTCAGCACCAGGAGATACTTGGGCTCCTGACCCGGTCTGCACCTGGTGGCCTTGAGATCCTTGAGCACCAGATCCATCGCGGCCTGGAAGTCGGTGCTGGTGCCTTGGCTAATCCGGCTGTTCAGGGTCGCCAGGCACTCAAAGAGATCTGCAGAAGGAAAGCTGTGCCAGGTAGGCGTCGAATCAAAGGTCATCATGCGGCCCCGGAAGGCTGGGCTGCAGGCCTGCGATCCCAAGATACCGAGTGCCATGGACACCCAGTAGGGTGTGTCACCCTGGCTCCCTGCGGACCTCATAGAGCCACTAAAGTCCGACATGACGATGGCATCGCCCAGGCCGCCGCCCTTCATCAGGTCACTGATCATGGAGGACCATACTGCTGAGAGCTGATCACGCTCGGACTCGGTCTGACTGGTATCCCTTGCCTTTTTCACGACTTCGTGGGGGAAGAGCGTCTTGGATCCATGCACCGTGGCCTCCCCCTTCTTGGCCCGGGCAAAGTGTTCCTTGAAGATCACCGCACAAGCCACACGATCCGGGTCCTCCTTTTCCTTCGTGTTCAGGAAGGCCTTTGCATACAGCTTGCCTGCACGGCCGGGGACGGTGGCCGGCTTGATGGTGGCCCAGGTGCCGCTGCACATGTGGGTCTCCACCGTATCCAGGCGTTTGTTTAGGGCTGCGACGGTTTTTCTGTAGAGCTTTCGACTTGTTGCAACCTTGGCTTCGGGAAACAGGGCAGTCGCTAGTTTCTTAGATAGATCATCCTTGGCCGAATGTTCACGGGGCAGCCACTTGGCCAGGAGGCTGATGCTCTTGCCCTCTGGGGTTGCCGTGTCAATTTCCAGCTGCCTCTTGATCAGGGCCAGGAGAGCTGCATCCAGATCCGGCTCAATGGAAAAGAGCTCCAGGATGTCTCGCCAGGAACCGAAGGCAGGGACAAGGTCCAGCAAGGCGATTGCGAACTCCAGATGGGTTTCCGTGAGCGAAGCGAACAGAGCGTGGAAGATATCACGTTCGCCCTTTCCACCTCGCACATTTCGGCTGTGAAAGGCCAGGACAAATGCATCCGCTAGATCCAGGGCTGCAATAGCCTTGATACGGGCCTTGAGGTCGGCTGGCTCGGCTCCACGCACCAGGCGGACAGAGAGATCCACGCGGGGATCACCAGTGCTGTCATAGACATCGGACCCCTTTGATCCTACGGCCATATGTGTGTTCATCGTGTTACTTCTGCAGGGGGACGTGCAGCGAGGTCAAGTTTGCAAGTTCTTTGCCTTTAATGTCTTGCGTTTTTCCTGAATCAGGCGCTTTCGTGTGGTTGAATTCGTATTCTTCAGCTGGGAGCGGCACCAGGGAGTCATTCGTTTGGCGCAGCCTTGCACATAGTCGCCAAAATACCATTGCTGATAAATATCATCCTGAAAGTTCAGAAGTTCATTCGGGATGGCCACTTGGTCCAACAGGAGGTAGGTATGCGCCTTTCCAAATGCAATAGGGGCTGATAGATTATGTTTACCCATCTTGGACTCAAAGGACTTTATCGCGTCGCCTTTGATAAGAGAAAATGAATAGGCAATCGCACCCACATAGATATATTTGGAACCTGACACTTGTATAAGAACTGAGTTGCCTAGCGGTTCCTTACCCAACGATAGTTTTGTATACCGGGTCTTGAGTAGCAGGGGTTTCTCTTCCGTATGTTCATAGATCTCCACATGATCGCCGTAATCTTCAACCAGAAAGGGCCTGCCACGACTTGAGTAGGTCTCGTATTGTCGCATCTACTTATTTTATATAGTATTACTACATAAAATTAGAAATATATGAATTAGGAGAATGCTTAATAAAAGCCGCCCTGCTGGCGCCGGGTGGTGCGGCGGTGCTTGTTGAAGAGGCGGAAGACACCCTTCTTGGCCTTGTAGCCCTTGCGCGTCAGATACTTGAGCGCCTTGCGACCAGCCGCCTGCTTCCGGCGGCTTACAATGCGACCGTGCTTGTTCTGGACAAGGTCGGACTTTGTGAGGCCACCGGAGGTGTGCTTGGCGTTGCCGTGAAAAACAGAAGCCTTGGAGCCAACGGCGGGAACTTCAGAGGACATCTTATACTTTAGAACGCGATTATTTTAAAGGATTTGAGGTGGTCGAAAAACTTGAACGGGGTCGCCGGCCCTTCGTCAAACGTATGACATCCATATTGTATATCAAAAATGAGGCCGAAGAGTTCGTCTGCCCATTTGACTCCTGTGGCTTTGTGACGACAAAGCAAAACACGATGCACTACCACCAAAAGAACCATACTGGAGACAAGTCTCATGCCTGCAGTGTGTGTCCGAAGAAGTTTGTTCAGAAGAGCGGGCTTGATCAACACATGGCCCAGATTCACCGGGATGTGGACCATCCGGGGAATATTTACGCCGGGATCTCTTGGAACTGCCCCTGCTGCGACCATGTCGCCAAGATGAAGCCGAACATGCGGGTTCATATTATGCGGAAGCATTGTGGGGCTGCTGTTCCATTGATGACACCGGATCAGACCTGTGTTGGTTGCAGCAAGACCTTCAAGTCGCCCACGGCCTATTACTACCATGCCGCGGCCTGCTTTGAGTTGCCTGTGGAACTAAAGGAGTCTGTGCGGCCGTTCTTGTGATTACTTCTTATACCACCTTCGGTCGGTTCATAAACTAACGTTTATACCACCGGTTTATCTGCGATAGAAAAACACGGATGGCAGCTTCTTGAGTGCAGGCGCAGCCAGCATAGGACCGCGATAGCCCACATGCGTGCTCGGACTCATGGAGGTCCAGTGTCGCTTCTGCCCTAATAGTTTCACAAACCCTTGCGGGTCTTTTGCCGGCAATGAGCCATCCTGCAGCGGATACCAGTTATCTGACTTGTTGATCTCTACATGAAACTCAAACGGATCTAGGACAATCTTTTCCGAGTTCGTGAGGAGCGTGAGTTTGCCCTGCAGGCCCTCCTTGTGTTCATACGTAGCCCTGTTCGGCTTGAAAAAAAGGGGCGCGGGATGCAGTTTATTTGGCTTGATGCCGCCGGCATCCACTGTTTCCTCTACATTACGATCCAGTGGTAGGACTTCTATTGTCTCACCCGGCTTCAGTCGCTGGATATCTGCGATTGTCAGCCAAGAGGGCCGCGCTTTCCGAGTCCACCGCTCAATGTCCAGGCCTTTTTTCGGATACGGGTTTGCATCGCGACACTGATACTCATCCCTCCATTTCTTATCATAATCCTTGGTTTCTTTGAACCCGGTGGGCACCTGGGTGGCCTTCGTGGCCCATTGATTGTAACCGTGACCGACGTGAATGTGATTCTTCTTGGTGGCCCGGAGTCCATTTAGCATTTCCTCACTACGATAGGAGCCATGATCTACCATCTTGGTGAATCGAACGAACCGCTGTCTGCATTCTTTTCGTGTCTTGGTGCGAAATGTGGTCATTGTAGTAGCCTTACTGATTGGTAAGAATTTAATTACCGGCCAAATAATAATTATACGTAGGGCGATAGGCTCCTACATCATCCCGCTTAAATATTTCCACACGAATGCTCTTATATTTGATGGAGGCTGCAACAGCCTCTGCATCAGTAGCATACAACACAAGGTCTTCCCATTCGGCACCATCACATGCGAGCATATAGAGGTAGTCCATTCTGCTTGATGTTCAGAATGATTCGCTTAGATGTCTATCTAAATACCTGGACTCGTCACTAGAGTAATGTATATCCGTATCTTTGGCGGCCTTGATCGTGGCGGCCAATGGGGGTTGGGTCAGGATGCAAGGCTGGTAGAAATGGCCCTCCGGCTTGCAGCGGCTCGGCTACGCGGGCCTTCATCCTCCTCACTTCGCATTGAACACTGTGATCCCGTCACATGGGGCGGACGCACGGAACCCGCGGACCTCCAGATCCACTTGGAGATTCCCTGCCGCCTTGCGATGCCATGGGCCTCCTACAATGTAGCCGTTGTGAATCCGGAATGGTGGCTTCTACACTCATGGGATTGGTGTGTTCGACCTGTTGCGGAGGGAGGGATGGATCGATTCATGTTTAAATCTGCTGCAGCTGCTGCCCTGTTTCCCGAAGTGCCGAAGGCTCGGCGCCTTGTGGGTTCTTGGTGGACTGATATGACAGCGGTCTCCGGGACGTTCAAGGAAAAGGAGAACCGATTTTTGTATATTGTCGGCGGATCCAAATCCAAGGCGACCGCGGCGGTGACACTCGTGGCGGCATGGCAGCCTTCGTGGCCGCCCCTAGAACTCTGGTGCCCCTCTGCAATCGCATCTGAGGTGCGTCCACACATTCCCGCGGGTGCCTCTGTCGTCTTTCAAACGGACTACAAGACAAAGGCAGAGAAGGAGGAGCGACAACGAGCTTGCAAGTGGCACGTGACTGCATCAGCCGCAGAGGGATTTGGCTACACCATGGCAGAAGCGATTGCCTGTGGGGCTCCAGTCCTGTGGACGGATCTACCGATTTATGAAGAAACATGGGGGCTCACACAGGGTCGCATTCCGACTGTGCTGGATCCTTCACCCTCGACCTCGACCTCGACAGCCATCGCCAATACAGGAGTCTACAGAGAGGGTCGACGGTCCTTTCGACCGGAGGCGGTTGCCCCTGCTGTCGCCGAGCTTCTGACACTCGATTCCACCGATATTATGCTGCTGCAGCGGCAGTATGCACTCCGTATGCAGCGTTGCCGATCATTATTCTTGGATGGATGGGCGCGTATTCTGGAACTCAAACGGGCTGCGGGGCTCCCTGCGACGATTCACTTACCTGCATCTGGTTCTACTGTTAATGCGGCTGCAGATAGCCGCGTGGGGATTCTAACAGTGACGAAGAATCGGAAGACATGGTGGCCGAATATGCTAGCAAATGTCACGGGGCAGAAATGGCCTTCTGCGAAACTGGTATGGATCTTGGTGGACGATGGCGCACTCGCTGCGGAAGTGGCGACCCTGAAGGGGACCCTTGATATAGTCCATGTAATCGTGCCGGAACCTGCCTCTATTGGCCTGAAACGGAACCGGGGTGTCCTTGCTGCACCTCCGGATGTAACACGCTTTGTCATCATGGATGATGATGACCATTACCCACCCGACAGTGTGGGGGGGCGGCTGCCTTGGATTTCTGGGAGTCGCTATACCGCAGCCTACTGTTCGACACTGCCGATGTATGATGTAACACGCTATATCTCTGCTATGAATGTGCCTCCTCTGACACTTGCGCCTGCTGAGCGGGTCAGCGAAGCATCGCTGGCCTTTACTCGTGCGTTCTGGACCGCGCGCCCGTTTCCCGAAGTCTCCATGGCGGAAGGGGAAGGGTTTCTGGCGGGGCGGGAGCACGACACCGTGGAGATTCCACCCTACGGTGTGATAGTCTCCTTTATTCACGGATCCAATGCATCGGGGCGGCGTGTCCCGGCGGATCAGGAACCCAATGGCTGCCATTATGGGTTTAAGGATGAATATTTTCGCTACATTCACGGTTGTGTGACCGAGTAGGCATGACAACAATGACCAATGAATCTCAAAAGTTGATGGCATCTGCCATCAAGTCCCCGTTTAAATCCAACGACATTACAAACAACTATGTCACTCTTTTGTGATGGCGCATGCAGTGGGAATGGGCGAAAAGGAGCGATTGGTGGTTGGGCATGGGCTTACTGGCCCTTGCCCGGACCCGTAAGGGGATCTCCTGCAGTTGCGGCGGCGGATCGCCTGGAGGTTCCACCTGGACTTCCTGCGACAAACCAGCGGGCAGAACTGACGGCCCTCCTGAAGATGCTGCGGTGGCTTTCAGCGAATGCAGTTGATTCCGTGAATATCTATACGGACTCCATGTATACGATTAACTGCACATCGGTCTGGGGGCCAGCCTGGAAACGGGCTGGTTGGAAACGTAAGACGGGAGAGCCGCTTCTCAATTTGGATCTGATCGTGCCTCTAGTAGAACTCTGGCAGCCGGCGTGGGTCCTCCATCACGTGCGGGGGCACCAGACGAATGCATCTCCAGAAGCGTATGGGAATAACTGGGTAGATCAGGCGGCGGTTGCGGGGGCGGAAGGACGGGTGCTGGTTCCTGGTCCTTATGTTTCGATTGCAGCCCCTGTTTCTAAGGCGGTCCTGCCGGCAAAACTTACGCTGGCGGGACCCGTCAAGCAGACAGATCTCCGTGCCTGGTTCAGCTAAAACTCGCTGCAGCCCTTCAGAGTTATTCAGATCAACGATTCTATTTTTGGCCCCTATGTAGGGCCGGCTTGGGATGCCATAATCATCAATCACGAACGGGGCGTCAGAGTCGGAAGAGCCGTATGTAGTAATCTAAAGAATCAATCTTATAAATAAACAATCTGAATGAATCCTAATGTATCCATTATTGTATATACGCATAGCGAATATTCCTTTTTATGGAAGGCGACCATTCCATTACTGGAAAAATATGCGTCTAACTTCCAAGTCTATTGGTGTTGTGATCAGTTATTGGACTACACATTGCCGGCATCCTGGATATTACATATCTATGATCCGAAACAACACTGGTCCGCCCGCGTTCGGGAGTGTGTAAAATATATACCAACGGAGTATATTGTATATCTTCAAGAAGATTGGCTATTGATTGATACAATGGATGAACGCAAAGTGCAATATCTTGTAACATTTATGAAGGATAATAAATGTGAGTTTATAATGGCAGGCATTCGGCAAAAAATAACAAGTGATCCTATCCCGACTCCATATGAATCGTATATATTACAACGGATTAACGGGCACTGGATGCAACCGGCTATATGGAAAAAAACGTTGTTCGAAGAACTAACGCTCCTGGATATACCGCTTAGTAAGGTTGAAGTAGGGGCCGCCTATGAAATAACTAAAAAGGCAATCTGTTATGCAGTTATTAATACACGGTTTCATGAACAAAGCCCACGGGCATTGTATTTTCCTCACATGCATTCCATCTGTGGTGGAAAATGGACTTTTTTAAAATATCCAACTTTGAAGGGACTCGTTGAATCCTTTGGAATCGATACGTCCCTCCGAGAGGTTGATCCAATGTGGTTGGTAGATGTATCGCATATCTATGGAATGAACTAATGAATGGTGCCCCCTAGCTCTCTCCAAACTATTTTTTCTATATAGTATAAATGAGTAGTGCTGCTGGCGGTGGTGCAGGTGGTGGTGCGGGTGGCGTTGGTGGCGGTGTGCGTATTAATGTGGGCGATTATATAAAGCTAACTAGCAACAACGTTGCTCACAAGTCCACTGATGTGGGCCCAATAAAGTTAACTAGAAAA
>Ga0114962_10002244_pt1 | contig 16232 bp, 14 predicted proteins | sample C_130820_MF_Meta_FD_87017 | JGI IMG/M metagenome (GOLD analysis project Ga0114962, IMG submission 87017) | Freshwater microbial communities from Lake Croche, Canada to study carbon cycling - C_130820_MF_MetaG | ecosystem: Environmental > Aquatic > Freshwater > Lake | place: Lake Croche, Canada...
ATAGGATAAATAAACCGTATTATTTACCACGGAAGCTTTGATTTTTTGAATTAATTTTGACTCTTTACTATCATTCAAATCAATGCAATGATCCCAAAGTAATTTTCCATCCTTATCTAATTCAGCTATAACTGCATGAGTATAAATCCAACCGTCAAATTGCTGTTGGTTTCCATACGAGTTATAACCCCTGTAACCCCAAGGACTGTAATAACTTGAAAAGGGAGAATACATGCCATAATTTCCATATCCCCAACGATATGGATTCATCATGGTCCAATAAGGAGAATAAAATCCTCCTAGGCCACCCATCAACATAGATCCACCAAAAGGACTATAATTATTATATTTATAATCAGGATAAAATGCTTCTGCGATAATGATATAATTTTCTCCATTTTTTATGATATCATGCATAAGTAATCGGTAATCCAGTCGTAAATCTTCCCCTTTAATCTCTTTATCTTTTATTTTTTTCTCCTGTTTTTCCTTTTGTTTAGGCGTTAGGAAGTTAAAAAAGTCGGTAAATTTTGTGAAACTATAATAAGAAGATTTGACAATATTCCCATCCATAAAAGAGTTAAAATATAAACCTTGTGAACTCGGGCCTTTTGATGAACCAATGCTATTTTTATGTCCATAGGTTCCTACAATGACTTGTAATGAGTCATTGATTTGATTTAATTTACCATTCATCATGGCAAATTCCTCACTTGGATTCATGTAGACTTGTCCTATTTGATTCCCATCCTCATCAAATGATTTGATAATTAATTGATAATCTTTGGCCTTGCTACCCACTGAATAAGTCACATTGATTTGTTGTTGAATCGTATCTAAATCCATGGATTGGATTTCAGCTTGCCCTTTGACTACGGCTGGCAATATTCTGGTTTTTCTTTCTTTCAAATTGGTAAACAAAATAATTGGTTGGTTATTCACCATTCCTCCAATGAACAAAGAATAATTTAAGGCTTTGAAATTTGAAATTTCGATCCGGTCTACGGAATAAATTTGGTATTTCGTTATTTCACCTGAACTAACCGTTACTCTAAAGATAACATATGAATTACTTCTAAATCGGCTAAAGAGCAACGATAACACTGTTCCATCAAAACTGTAGGTAACATAGTCGAGATTGGACTCTAGATTAGTATTATTACTCCACAATTGGTCTAAATCAGTTGAAAATTTACGAATGTTAAACGATTGTTTATTTAATTGTGATAAGACAATTACTCCTTGATCGCCTATAGGGATGTTAAATGATTCGAGATCATTACTCTGAATGGGAAATTCTATTCTCTTATTGTTGATTTGCCCGTAAGTGAATTGTAGCGCTACAATTTGAAAAGCAACAAATAAAAATAAATTTTTCATAGGTCTACTCGGCTAAACTCAATATGATATCAAACTCTTGTTTTCCGACTGGAGTGACAGATAACCTAGATTGTTTTATCAACGCTAAATTAGTCAATCGATCGTCGGATTTCATCATTTTTAAAGTAACAGATTGATTGAATTTTTTAATGGGTACAATTTCGACGACCACCCACCTAGGATCTTCTGTGGTAGGATCTTGAAAAAATTCCTTTTTAACTTCGGCGAGTCCAATAATCTCCATCCCTTCGTTAGAGTGATAAAAAAAGACCCAATCTCCTTTTTTCATTTCTTTCAAATTATTTCTCGCTTGATAATTTCTTACCCCATCCCAAACGGATTTACCTTCTTTAACGAAATCATCCCAAGAATATTTGAAAGGCTCTGATTTAACTAACCAATAATTCATGTTTAGGGAAATTTAGGAAATTTTGAAAAATCGGGCTTCCTCTTTTCTAAAAATGCATTTTTGCCTTCTTTCGCTTCATCTGACAAGTAATATAATAATGTGGCATTGCCCGCTAGTTCCTGAATGCCTGCTTGGCCATCTAATTCAGCATTAAATGATGATTTTAGCATTCTCAAAGCTAATGGACTTTTTTCTAAAATTCTTTCACACCATGAAATTGTCGTACTTTCTAATTCTTCTAGGGGGACTACTTTATTTACTAAGCCCATTTCATAAGCTTCCTTCGCATCATATTGATCACACAAATACCAAATTTCTCTCGCCTTTTTTTGTCCTACAACTCGAGCTAAATAAGACGCCCCAAATCCACCATCGAATGAACCTACATTAGGTCCGGTTTGTCCAAAACGAGCATTATCTGCGGCAATACTTAAGTCACAAATCACATGTAAAACATGCCCTCCGCCTATGGCCCAACCTGCCACCATGGCTATAACAGGTTTAGGAATTGTGCGTATTTGTCTTTGCAGATCCAAGACATTTAATCTTGGTACTTGGTCTTGTCCTACATATCCCCCATCGCCACGAACGCTTTGATCACCTCCAGAACAAAAAGCTTTTCCCCCTTCCCCTGTTAAAATAATTACGCCTATTCGGGTGTCTTGTCGTGCTAATTCCATCGCCTCCGACATTTCTTGAACCGTTAGAGGAGTAAATGCATTGTGTTTATGCGGTCTATTGATCGAAATCTTACCAATTCCTTGATGAAATTGGAATAAAATATCTTGGTATTCTTTGATGGTTTCCCATTTCACTTGTGTATTCATGCTACTCATTATTTAAATCATCGTTATACATTACATCCCAAGTATGATCTGCAAGTAAGGTTACTTTGGCTAAAAATCGACTATATTTAAAAGACCGACCCCATTCTTCAGGCGCGATTAAAGATAGCAAATCAAGCCCATTTTCCTTCTCATACAAATAATAAGTTTCACTGATGATGGGCTCAAAACCCATAGCCGCATCATATATCCGTTCCGAAATTTCTTTACGCTCAGATAAAAGTTTAGCTTGTTTTGCTAAAACCTCCATTTGTTCATATAATTGATTCATTTGACGATCGGTCTGCTGACGCATGGCTTTAACCGATCTCCCTTTTGTTTTGCCCATATCTTCTGGCCTTATGATGGCTCCCCCAGCGGTATGAGCATAAGGAAGCAACCCAGGATTCTGAGCCACCTTTTCGGGATTTATGGGATTTAAAAATGCTTCTTCTGGCATGAATAAAAGTAAATTATGATTGGACCATGTATTAACCCATAAAATTAGAGAATGTTTGGCTAATTTTGGATAGAATATTAATTTATGCTTGTATTTAATCCACAACTTTCTAGTTATCCTGAGCCATTGAATTCTTTTCAAAAAGAAGTATTTGAATTTTGCCAACAGTGGAACTCGGGCAAAGATGAGTTTTTATTTCATACAAGTGGTTCTACAGGAAAGCCTAAGCCTATTTATTTGTCTCGAGTCAGCATGATTGAATCAGCTAATATGACTAAAGAATGGCTTAATTTACAAGAGGGTGACCATGTATTACTTTGTTTACCCATTGAATATATAGCTGGAGCTATGATGTTAGTCCGAGCATTAGTTTTAAACCTAACAGTTGTGCTCATAGAACCTTGTCAAAATCCTTTAGAAAGTATCGTAAAACCTATTCATATTCATCTAGCCTCATTTGTTACAACACAATGGTCTACAATTCTTCAATCAAAAATCAATATATTAACTATATTTTCTAAGGTTAAAGGAATTTTAATCGGTGGTTCTGAATTAACATCATCCTTGAAATTAACAACGAAAGTCATTCAATTGCCCATTTTTCAAACCTACGGAATGACAGAAACATCTTCTCACATAGCCTTTAGATCTATAAGCAAGGAAACTTTTGCATATCAATGCTTAGCTCAAGTAAAGATTAAAATTAATGATCAAGGTTGTTTATGCATAAATTCGCCTAGCACACTTAACCAATGGATTGAAACAAATGATCGGGCTGAACTAGTCGATAAGAGTCATTTTCTGCTTTTAGGTAGAAACGATTTTGTAATCAATTCTGGGGGAAGAAAAATTCAACCCGAAACAATAGAAAAATGTTGTCATTTATTTTTTGCGCAAAAATCATTCGAATATAAACTATTTGCTTGGGGGTTGGATGATCCTTTTTTTGGCCAAAAATTGGTTTTATTTATCGAGAACACGCTTGGACTTGACTTTCAATCTGAATTAATTCAACACTTAAAAATGAATTTAAACGCTTGGGAAATACCTAAAGAAATTATTTGTTTGCCTCATTTTATATATACAAATTCGGGGAAAATTGATCGCTCAAATACATTAACTTTGTATTTCAATCATTTAAAATCATAAACATGGATTTTTTTAATCAAGATTTTAAACTTTTCTATGAAAGTCCAAGTGACATCCCTGCTCCCTATCATTTTGAGGCATTGTTTGATTTTAAAAGTTTCGAAAATGATACTTTAGCCCTCTCCTTGCATATTCAGTATCTTGAAAGAGAAGATTTTTCAGCCGAAGAACTTATTTCAGAAGGTTTAAGCGTGGAAGATAAATTTGAATGGTCTGGAGAATTACCCCTCATTTGGAAAAATAGATTAGCCATTAGCTTCTCTAAATATAAATCAGGTTCTTGTGATCCTAAAGACTCAGAACCTTTCATTGCGATAGAAGGAATAAATTCAACCTCTTTTGTACCTAGATTTTTAGAATTTGAAGAAAACCTAGTTCAAGAATTAATGCAAGCCATTTTTGAAATGGCTGGCAAAGAATATCCCTTGTTTTTGGGTTTTCAGTTTAAAGATTTAAACGATTCATGGAATAAATATCAAGGCGAATTGTCCTTCGCTAATCTTAATTTTACTTATTCGGGTTCAAATGGGCAGGTAGAAACGATTTCGGAATGGGACAAATTACAGGATTTAGTTAACACGATTTTCATAGCTGAATTTATTGCGGATAAGGCCTTGGAGAACTTGAAAAAATCTAATGCATTTGCTATATTTCCAGGGGATGGATTATGGTATATTGCTGGAGATTCACTTAGAAAACCAAATGGAAATGCAAATTATTTTGATACATTAGAAATGAAATTAAGGGATTTATTTCAATAAAAATTTATGATGAACGAGCAATATAGTATGGAGCAGGCCATTGATAAAGTATTTTTCTTACAAAAATCATCACGCCAACGATTAAAAAATTCTAATCCAGAGGAACGCATAGCTAAATTAAAGTCTATTGAAAAATACATGCTTTCGCATAAACAAGATTTATATGATGCGCTCTTTGCTGATTTTAAAAAACCAAGTTCGGAAGTTATTATTGGAGAATTGTTGGGTGTGAAAAGAGAAATTGCTCACATTATTACTCATTTAAAATCTTGGATGAAGCCTCAAAAAGTAGGGACACCTCTATTATTATTGGGAACTCAAGGTTACATCTTGTCTGAAGCCAAGGGTCTTTGTTTAATTATTGCCCCTTGGAACTATCCTTTTAATTTAGCGATTAATCCACTGGTTCATGCCATAGCTGCAGGTAATACCGTAATTTTAAAGCCGTCTGAATTAAGTCCCAACACATCATCTTTCATAAAAAAAATGATGTTGTCTTTGTTTGATGAAAGCGAAGTGGCTGTATTTGAAGGGGATGCCACGGTGTCTACTTATTTGTTGGAACAGAAATTTGACCATATCTTTTTTACAGGTAGTCCTGCCATTGGCAAGGTGGTTATGCGAGCTGCAGCTCAGCATTTAGCTTCAGTGACACTCGAATTAGGAGGCAAATCACCGGCTATTATTGATTCAAATGTGGACATAATTTCGGCAGCTAAAAAAATCGCTTGGGGTAAATTTCTTAATAACGGTCAAACATGTATCGCACCGGATTTTCTATATGTACATGAAAAGGTATATTATTCTTTTATTGGCGCTTTAGAGGAAACAATAAAATTATTTTATGACCAAGATAATAAGGGTATTCAAAATAGTAACGACTATGCTCGAATCGTAAATGCTAAGCATTTTAACCGTATATGTCATTTATTGGAAGACGCTAAATCCAAAGGGGCTACAGTCATTTATGGAGGCGAGATGAATGAATCTTCTTGTTTTATAGGGCCAACCTTATTGGCAAATTGTACGGATGAGATGTTAATTATGCAGGAAGAAATATTTGGGCCTATTTTACCTATATTAACGTTCAAAGATGAGAATGAAGTGGTCGCTAAATTGTTGCATGAGGAAAAGCCTTTGGCGCTCTATATTTTTTCAAAAAACCCCTCATTTTCAGATTATATTTTAAGTAATACGAGTTCAGGAACAAGCGTGGTCAATGATTGCCTAATACAGTTTGGTCATTCTAATCTACCCTTTGGAGGAGTTAATAATTCAGGTATTGGTAAATCAGGCGGCAAATTTGGTTTTCAAGAATTTTCAAATCAAAAATCAGTTTTAAAACAATATACCAATCTATTAAAGAATTTTTATCCTCCCTATACGTTTAAAACTAAATGGCTCATTGAGCAAGTCTTAAAATGGTTTTAAGAGTTATTTTTTCCTTTTTAATTGTAATTTCATTTTCTGGATTTTCACAAATATCATATCCAATATTAGAACAAAATCCGACCAAATTACGCTTTAAACAGATTCATATTCTGGGTAAAGCTGTTCGCATTATTTATCCGGAAGGTGCAGATTCCTTAGCTTTTTCTACGGCTAGATCCCTGTCAATAAAATGGCCAAAAGAAAAAATTACGACTAAAAGCATCAATCACCAATGGTCAATTATTCTGCAGAATCAAGGATTAAATTCAAATGGGTTTATCAGTCTTTTTGCTCCAAGAGGTGAATTTTATACAACCCCGAGCCAAGAGGCAAGTCTTCAATCGACGAACGATTGGCTTAATTTATTGGCTAGTCATGAGACTAGACATATATATCAAAATGAATTGGCAACCACAGGAATTAGTCGTATTTTTAAATTCTTTTGGGGGAGCAATGGTCAAGGACTTTACAGTAACTTGATGATCCCAAAATGGGTTTGGGAGGGTGATGCCATAGAAACTGAAACTCGTTTAAATAATCAGGTGGGACGATCAAATATACCACAGTTTACCAATACGTTAAATGCGTATATATGGCAATATGGAGTCCCTAATTATAGCAAATTAATGTCCCGAAACTTTAGGGAAAATATACCTAACCATTATGTATTTGGCCAGTTTATTACCCATAAATTAAGTTCAAATAAAGGAATTAATGAGATAGGCTCTTTATGGCAAAATACACTGAGTAGACCTGGAATATTTTCATTTTCGAAACAAATAAAAAATAAATTTGGCTTACATATTGATCAATATGTCGAACAGATTTTACAAAAACAATTAGATACGCTAAGACAAATAGTGGTTGATTCTGCCTATTCTATTATTTCACCTAAAATCAAAAGTGGATTTACAAGTTATGACTATCCACAAAATATGGGGAATGGCAAAGTCATCGCCGTTAAATCAGGCTTTCAAGATATTCCTTCCTTAGTTGAGATTGAAAACTTCAAAGAAAGAAAATTATGTGTTTTAGGTCCTGTTTATCCAAGTAATATGCTGTCTGCATCTGATCAATTTGTGGTTTGGTCGGAAATATTGTTTGATGCTAGATGGACTCAAAAACAATATACTAAAATAGTTTTTTATGATTTAAAGCGTAATTTAAAGACATTTTGGAACCAACATAAAAAATGGATATGTCCAAGTATTAGTCCTGATTCAAAGTATATTTCTTTTCTAGAACTGCAAAATGATGGAGGTTCTTTATTAAAAATACATGAAAAGGAAACAAATGAAATAGTCGACAGCATTCGTTTTGATTCTTCGTTTCAATTAATCCAACCAAGAATATCTTCACTTGGACTTTTATCTTATATTTTACTTCATGATGGCCATAAACAACTAGTTGTATATAATTATTTAATAAAGAAAGTGATTGCCACTCGTGACTTTGGTTCAAAAAATATAGCGTCTACATTTTTAAATAACGATTATGTATTTTTTAATATGCCTGTGGGCCAAGTGGACCAATTAGCATGTTGGAATTATAAGGACAATTCATTAGCCTATGTTACTAAAACTCAGTTTGGTGCTTATTCTATTTCTTTTTCAAATGGCACATCAGATCCCTTTGTCTTTTCAAATTATACAGCATCAGGAAATCAAATTGCTTTAGGGCGGTTAAATGAATCTCATTCTATTAATTTTATTGATTATTCAGTGATGACTCCACGTGAGAAAATACAGGATAATTATAAAATAACCTCTTACAGTCGTTGGGATTTACTGAATCCATATGCTTGGGGTCCTCTTATTAATTCTCAATTTAATCAATTGGATTTAGGTCTTTTGTCAAAAAACCTAACTAATACATTCCAAATGGGCATGGGATATTTGTATGATGCAAGTGAGCAAACAGGAACTAAATACATTCGGGCATCATATCAAGGTTGGTTTCCCGTCATAGATTTTTCATTTCAGCAAGGTCCTAGAAATACTTCGATTTATATCGATAAAGTTAGTCCTTTGGATAGTTTGAAATCAGATCAATGGAATCAAACCAAATGGGATCTCGGAATTCGAATTCCTTTATTATTAACTCATGGGGCTTTTCAAGAGCAATTGTATATGTCAGGAACCTATTCTGTTTTTAAGGTGGATGGATATGATTTACCCTTACGATATAAATCAGACGCTTTCAATGGAATTTATTCATCTATGATTTACCAAGTCAATTATTCCAAATTATTAAACAAATCTCTTTGGGATCTTCAATCTCGATTAGGATATCAATTGAATTTTTATTGGAATGGGATGCCTTTTAAACAATCCCTGCAATCCGAATTATGGGGAATGCAAGCAAAAATTTATTTACCGGGTTTCTTTAAAAATCATGGAGTTTTGATTAGGGCATCATACCAACAAGATATGAAAGGAAATTATAACTTTAATAGTCCTTTTGTTTTTACTAGAGGTTATCTCTATCAGGTTAATCAGAGATGGACTAATTTGTCATTGGATTATAAATTTCCCATTGCTAATACATCCATTAAATTAGGACGCTTATTGTATTTTACCCGAATTAAAGGAAATGTATTTGTAGATGTAAGTCAAGGCATTCCCGATTTAAATAAATCGGAATCATATAAATCCTATGAATCGATGTGCTTAGATCTATCATCCAATTTTCATGTTTTACGCTTTTCTCAAGGTTTTGAACTTGGAATTAGGCTTTTGTTCAAGCCTCGATTAAATCAATATGAATTTTATCCACTAGTTTTAGATTTGGGTTTTTAATGAGAGGAGAATATATACTATTTTTTGTCATCTTTAGTTTCATTTCATGTGAACCTACTCAGGATTTTAAGGGAGAGATCATTCCTGAGCAAAAATTAATTTCGGCTCTTCTCACCAGTGAAAAAGATCAAAATCAAAAATCGATTTCCTATTTAAATCAACTTATTGAAGAAGGTTCACCCGTTCATTGGTATTATTTACGTGCTCAATATTTATTTGAATCACGTCAATATAAAAAAGCAAATATAGATATTCAGCACGCGCTTAAATTTTCTCCTAGTGAAAGCGATTATTTGTTTTTAGCTGGTCAGATTGCTTTGAATTTGGAAAATTATAAAGTCGCTTTACATTATTTAAATTTGATCAAAGGGGACAAAATAAAACATTTTTCGGTCTTGTTATTATTAGCCGAAGTGTCCGTTAAGCTTAATCAATTTTCATTGGCGACTTATTATTTAAATCAAATAAAAATAAATGACTTGTCTTCAATCGATCGATTATATTATACTGTTTTACGGTATTTATCCTCAATTAATAAACTTCCTAATCTCTTAAACAGCCTTGATCAAAAAAGTATGCAAGATGTAAGAATTCAACGATTTTATTTTGAAAATTCCATCGGAATTAATTCTAAATTTCTGTATCAAAATCAATTGTTGGAATTCATCAATAAGAACCCTAATGATCCCCATCTTCTTCGATTTTGGGCTCGATTTTTAAGTCAAATAAAGCAATTTAAAATGGCTGAAATAGCATATCTAAAAGTAGTTAAATTATTTGAACCTAATGAGGCATTATATTTTGAAATAGGTTCATTCTACATGCGCAATAGAAATTACATTCAGGCATTATTGTATTTTGATAAAATCAAATCTGATTTAGAATCTTTTACAGATGTACCATTTTTAAAATCAAAATGTTATTTGTATTTGGGAGATAGAAATCGATATCAATTAACGATGGATTCAGTTCAAACTATTTTTAAAAATGATGTGAGGTTTTATCAATTAAAAAGGAAATATTTTGGGATTTCAATGGATTCCAACATAGTAGCCAAAGATTCTTTATTGACGATGTGACCTTAATTTTAGGGGTAAATTTGTAACTTGCATAAAATTGAAAATGATGATTAAAATTATTTTTCCAGACGGACAAATTAAAGAATATTCCCAAGGTATTACACCGATGGATATAGCATTAAGTATATCAGAAGGATTAGCACGAAATGTGTTAGCTGCTAAATTAAATGATCAGGTGGTTGATTCCTCCACTCCTATTATTGCGGACTCTAATTTACAATTGCTCACTTGGAATGACGTAGAAGGAAGAAAAACCTTTTGGCATTCTTCAGCACATTTATTAGCTGAAGCGATTGAATTTTTATACCCTGGAACCAAATTTGGAATTGGTCCAGCGATTGAAAATGGATTCTATTATGATATTGACTTAGGTGATCAAGAGTTTGGACAAGAGCAATTCAAAGCTGTAGAAGATAAAATGCTAGAATTAGCTCGATTAAAATTAGCCTACGTTCGAAAAGAAGTTTCAAAAAAAGAGGCAGTCCAATACTTTTCTTTAAAGAATGATGAGTATAAATTAGAGCTTTTGGAAGGCTTGAAAGATGGGGATATTACCTTTTATTCGCAAGGAAATTTTACTGACCTATGTAAAGGTCCTCATATTCCAAGTACTAGTTTTATCAAAGCAGTCAAAGTTTTAAGTGTAGCTGGAGCCTATTGGCGTGGAGATGAAAAACGCAAACAAATGACTCGTATTTATGCAATCACATTTCCGAAAGCCAAGGAATTAGAAGAATATTTGAATTTATTGGAAGAAGCCAAAAAACGTGACCATAGAAAATTAGGCAAGGAATTGGAATTATTCGCTTTTTCAGAAAAAGTAGGTTTAGGCTTACCATTGTGGCTTCCCAAAGGAACCATTTTGCGTGAAAGACTAGAAAATTTTTTAAGGCGAGCTCAAGTACGAGCGGGTTACTCTCCAGTTATTACACCACATATAGCAAGCAAAGAACTATATGTTACTTCAGGTCATTACGCTAAATATGGAAAAGATTCATTTCAGCCGATACGTACGCCGGATGAAAATGAAGAGTTTTTTCTAAAACCCATGAATTGCCCGCATCATTGCGAGATTTATAAAACTAAGCCAAGGAGCTACAAAGATTTACCTTTGCGTTTAGCGGAATTTGGTACCGTATACCGGTATGAACAATCAGGTGAATTACATGGTTTGACTCGTGTTAGAGGATTTACACAAGATGATGCCCATATTTTTTGCCGTCCGGACCAAGTGGAAGATGAGTTTATGAAGGTAATTGATTTAGTTTTATATGTATTTAAGGCACTTGGTTTTGATCAATATTCTGCTCAAATATCCTTACGAGATAAAGTTAATAGGGAAAAATACATAGGAAATGATGATGATTGGAATCGTGCAGAGGAATCAATCATAAAATCAGCTAAGGAAAAAGGATTGCCTACCACCATTGAATATGGAGAAGCAGCTTTTTATGGTCCCAAACTAGATTTTATGGTCAAAGATGCACTTGGCAGAAAATGGCAGTTAGGTACCATTCAAGTTGATTATCAATTACCTCAACGATTTGAATTAGAGTATACGGGTTCTGATAATCAAAAGCATAGACCCGTTATGATTCATAGAGCTCCATTTGGTTCTCTTGAGCGTTTTGTGGCTATTTTAATTGAAAATACAGCAGGTAATTTTCCATTATGGCTTTCACCAGATCAATTAGCCGTCTTGCCTATTTCAGAAAAGTATGAGGACTACGCTAATGAGATTTATTTAAGGCTTCAAGAAAAAGATTTACGTGGCTATGTTGATCATCGAGATGAGAAAATAGGTCGAAAAATTAGGGATGCTGAAGTTAATAAGGTACCCTTTATGATCATTGTTGGCGACAAAGAACAAGCTGAAGGCGTCATTAGCGTTCGAAAAAAGAACCAAGGCGATTTGGGTTCAATGACTATCGAGGCATTTATGAATTTGGCACAAGAAGAAATAAGCCAACTAACGTATGAAAATCGATAATTTTATATTTTAGGTATGATAAGCCGCATAAGTTTGCAAATACGTGATTTTTGAATTAGATTTCGAATTGATTTAATTAAACTTTAAAAATAAACAATAATTTATGGCTTTACGCCCCAATAACAATTACCGAGGAAATAGAAGAGAAGAAGAACCTTATCGAATTAATCAATTAATTCGCGGAGTTGAAGAAGTTAGATTAGTAGGAGAAAACATTGAACAAGGTGTGTATCCGTTCTCCAAAGCTATTGAACTAGCAGAAGCACAAAGTTTAGATTTAGTAGAAATCTCTCCAAATGCAACCCCCCCAGTTTGCAAAGTTATTGATTATGCAAAATTTAAGTATGATCAAAAGAAAAAGCAAAAAGAAATTAAGGCAAATGCAACCAAAACAGTTATTAAAGAAATTCGTTTTGGCCCAAATACAGATGAACATGATTTTAATTTCAAATTAAAACATGCAGTAAATTTTCTTAAGGAAGGAGCTAAGGTTAAAGCGTATGTTCATTTTGTAGGAAGGACCATCGTGTTTAAAGAAAGAGGTGAAATGCTATTATTGAATTTTGCCAAAGGACTTGAAGAAGTGGGCAAACCTGATGATATGCCAAAATTAGAAGGAAAGCGAATGAGTATCATATTTACACCCAAAGCTCAAAAGAAATAATTTTTTATAGTGGGATTTCAAGGTATTTTTTTTACTTTTGCATCTCAATTTTTACATTTAATACATAATAGAATGCCAAAAATTAAAACCAACTCTGGAGCAAAAAAGCGTTTCAAAGTTACAGGTACTGGAAAAATAAAGCGTAAACATGCTTTTCATAGCCATATCCTAACAAAAAAAACAACTAAACAAAAGCGTAATTTAGTTCACGCCACGTTAGTTTCCCCGTCTGATATGGGTAGAGTAAGTTTATTATTAGGACTTAAATAATCAGAATTTAGTTATTGTTCAACCAGAATTAAGGCAAAAAAGAGTTCTTATTGATCCGCCTCGATTCAAAAAACAAATTTATTATGCCACGTAGTGTCAATCATGTAGCTTCAAGAGCTAGGAGGAAAAAGATTTTAAAATTAGCAAAGGGTTTTTTCGGAAGAGGAAAAAATGTTTGGACTGTTGCTAAAAACAAAGTAGAAAAAGGTCTGCAATATGCATATCGTGATCGTAAAGTCAAGAAAAGAGATTTTCGTGGACTATGGATTCAGCGTATTAATGCGGCTGCTAGACAAGAAGGTTTATCTTATTCAGCTTTTATGGGTAAATACAACAAATCAGGTATGACGTTAAATCGTAAGGTACTCGCTGATTTAGCTATGAATCATCCCGATGCATTCAAAGCTGTGCTATCCAAATTAGCATAAAAAAAAGTCCCGGAAACATTCGGGACTTTTTTTTTACACTTATCTTTGTTACACATCTGTAACAAATGAATTTACCTCTCTATTTCGATTACGCTTCTACTACTCCAGTTCGTGCCGAAGTATTAGAAAAAATGTTGCCCTATTTTTCTACGCTATATGGTAATGCAGGTTCTAATTTGCATCACTATGGTTGGTTAGCACAAGAAGCCATCGATCTATCTAGAACTCAAATTGCCAACTATTTTAAGGTAAAGCCCAGTACTATTATTTTCACTTCAGGTGCAACTGAATCAAATAATCTAGCTATAAAAGGCTATTTGAAAGGTAAATCTAAAGGGCATTTAATTACATCAACCATTGAACATAAAGCTGTACTTGAAATTTTTGAACAATTAGAACAGGAAGGTTATTCGGTAAGCTATTTGAAACCCAATGAAGAGGGTCAAATAACTCAAGATAATTTAAAATCTGCCATACAAAAAGAGACTATATTAGTGTCCTTAATGATGGTTAATAATGAGATTGGGACTATTTCAGACTATGTGGCTTTCAAAAATATATGTGACTTACACGCTATCTGCTATCATTCTGACGCTACTCAAGCCCTTGGTAAAATACCATTGGAGTTTAAAAGTTTACCCCACTTAATGAGTTTTTCTGGACATAAAATCTATGCGCCTAAAGGTGTTGGTGGCTTGTTGGTCAACAATAATATTAAAATTAGCCCTATTTTTGATGGAGGTGGACAAGAACGAGGAATTAGGTCAGGAACATTGCCCGTTCCCCTCATTGTTGGTCTTGGTTACGCTTTTACCTATATACCGGAAATATTAAGTTTTGAAGCTTCATCGCTTCGATTTAATCACCAAATAAAGGAAGCACTTTTAAATAACTTCAATAATAAGATCTTGATTAATTCGAACGGTCCTAACCATACTTCCTCCATTCTTAGTATATCAGTGCGCGGAGTTCATTGGGAAGATTTATATAATTCACTTACGACCATTGCTATTTCTAATGGTTCAGCTTGTAATGTGAAGGCTACCAACCCCTCTCATGTTTTAACAGCTTTAGGTCACCCAAGAGATTTAGCTTTGAGTACGCTTCGTATTTCATTAAGCTATTTAACAACAGAAAAAGAAATTGATTTTTTGATTAAATATTTAAGAGAACAATTAAATAAACTAGGGCTGTGAAAGAGATAAAGAAATTTGTAGGCCAACTTACATTATACATTAATTCAGGTATCAAGTTTGCCATAGCGACGGTTATATATGTAGATGGTTCAGCCTACAGGAGACCAGGTGCAAGAATGTTAATTTGTGAAAATGGCGAATGGCATGGAGGTATTAGTGGTGGTTGCCTTGAAGGTGATATGCTAAAGAAGGCTCAATTATCAATGTTTAGTAATCAAAATAAATGGATTAAATATGATACTCGAGAAGATGACCCGTTTGAATTAGGGATTGGATTAGGATGCAATGGACTCATTGAAATTTTAATTAGTCCGGATTTAGATTATGCTAAATATTTATTAAAATTGCTAAATGCACATATTCAAAGTTCTGAACCTACAATCTTAGAACATATATTCTTTTTAGATGCGGCTAATGCAAGTTTGGTAAATCTTACATTGACGAGTCCATCAGCTTCTATTTTGTCAGAGGATGAAACAGAAATAGTATTTAAAAAACATCAATCCAAAGTTAAAGTAACAGAAAATGAAATATTTTTTATTGAATATTTGCCATCAATACCCAGAATTGTGCTTTATGGTCACTTGTTTGATTCCATTAGTTTAATTGAACTTTGTGATTTTCTTTCATGGGAAGTATGTTGGGTTGGTAATCCATTAAAAATGAATTCTTTACTCAAAAATAAAGTTCAATCGTTTTTTCATTGGGATGATAATTTTGAAATAAATAGAAATGATTTTATTGTATTAATGACGCATGATTTTGACCGAGATGTCGCAATTTTATCTTATTTAAACTCCATTAAATTTCAAGGTTATATTGGGGTTTTAGGACCTTTGAAAAGAAGGCAAAAAATTATTAAACAATTAGAATTATTGTCAGGTTATATCTATGATATTGCTTTTTATGGTCCCATTGGCTTAGATATTGGAGCCGAAGGTCCAAATGAAATTGCACTATCAATCGCTTCTGAAATTATTGCACATATTAATTCTAGAGACGGAAACAATTTAAAAAACAGAAAAACATCGATTCATTCTAACTAAAAATGTCAAATTTAATAGAATTACAAAAAAGTATTGAGCCCTTTAAAAAGATTTTAAGAAATCATCCTATAAATACTTACATCTTAACTCATGAACATTTGTCGTTATTCATGCGGCATCATATTTTTGCCGTTTGGGATTTTATGTCCTTGGTCAAAAAGTTGCAGGTAGATTTGACTTCCGTTGACTCTTTATGGTTTCCAAAGGGTTCAGGAGAAACTAGGTATCTAATTAATGAAATTGTGTTAGGTGAGGAGTCAGATATAGATCCAAATGGGGGGTATATCAGTCATTTTGATTTGTATTTGAGAGCTATGGATGAATTAGCCATTATGCCCCCAACAGCA
>Ga0114962_10002245_pt1 | contig 16229 bp, 26 predicted proteins | sample C_130820_MF_Meta_FD_87017 | JGI IMG/M metagenome (GOLD analysis project Ga0114962, IMG submission 87017) | Freshwater microbial communities from Lake Croche, Canada to study carbon cycling - C_130820_MF_MetaG | ecosystem: Environmental > Aquatic > Freshwater > Lake | place: Lake Croche, Canada...
ATCTGTGACATACTATTGAGCGCGGTGGAGGCTTTAGGCGATGGGCGGGGAGCAGATATGAGCTGAGCCACCCGGAGTGGTGCGTCATGTAGATGACGAGTGAAATCACATTGGAGATAAATCTCCAATATTGAAAACTTGTTTTCAATGTGATTTCACTCGTCATCTACATGACGCGCCACTCCGGGTGGCTCAGCTCATATCTGCTCCCCGCCCATCGCCTAAAGCCTCCACCGCGCTCAATAGTATGTCACAGATAACAGACAAAATATGGATCGGCGGATACGAAAACGTAAAAGACAATGCCTTTCTGAACGATAATAACTTAACGCACGTCATATCATGTGCCATAGAGCTACCTCCTATCACACCAGACGTATCTGGCTCTCAGATATTTCGAGTCAATATCATCGACGATGTTACGACAGAAGAAACTATTATGCATTTTGTAAATGCTGCAAGAAAGCTCCATGAATGGGTCTCTCAAGGTCAGAGAGTGATTGTGCACTGTTTCGCCGGTATGAGTCGATCAGTATCAGTCGTCATTGCATATTTCATCATGTATCACAAAATGTCCTATAAGGATGCATATACTCTCGTAAAGAGTAAGCGCCGACAGGCAAACCCCCATCCAGGATTCGTTAATCTTCTGCTCTATATTGAAAAATACGCAGGATTCCCATTCGATATCTAGGTCGACTCAGTGACGCGCCAATCCGGGTGGTCCAGCACCGAAATCCCGCCCCCGACGCTTAAAAGCCCCCGGGATCATATTATCAAGATGGCATCAGACATCATCCTATACGAATCGGATGACGTCCAGCGCCCAGATATCCTACACATCCACGGCCCTCCGGAGTTAGCCTCCGCCCTTTCGGAGGCGGCGGCCGCCAGATACCGGGAGAAACCTCTCGGCCTTTTTCCAAAAAAGAGAATCGTTCTCCGCCATCTCCAGAACATCTCCGTCTCCGGAATCGATCCGATCCTAGAAACCTCAAAGGATGCCCCTACAAATCTCCGGGGAGCCATCCTCGTCCAGAAGTGGGGCTACGGCTTCTACCACTTTGTGAATGAAATGCTTCCCAAGATCCTCCGGATCCATGAACGCGATCCCTCGATGCCCATTGTGACCTTCTATACAGATTTCATCAAAGCCCTTCTCGACTACGCCGGAGTCAAGAATCCGATTATCCCCTACAACGGCTACGAGCTATCCTTCAATGATGCCCTCCACATTACAGACACCGCCAGCGGCAATCCGACTCCGGATGATATTCGCCTCATCCGGAAACACTTTCGGATTCCAGACACCGGAAAGCGGGACACCAACATCCTGATCTACCGGAAAGAATCCAAGCGCAGTCTCTCCAACTTCTTTGAACTGAAGGCTGCTCTAAAAGCTGTCCCCGGGCGCTGGACAGTCTTCGACTCAATGCCTCTAGAGGCCACCATCGACCTCTTCAGCCGCGCCAAGCTGATCGTAGCAGCCCACGGCGCCGGACTCTCCAACATGATCTTCGCCCCCAAAGGCACTCCCACCATCGAGATCTCTCCGGTCGACTTCAATGCCTGCTTCTGGCACCTCTCCTGGATTCTAGAGAACCCCCACCATTTCGTCGCGGCAGCCTCCGGCCCACCCGACCATCAAATGGAAGTCGACGTGGACTCGGTAGTGAATCTGGCCGCATCTCTATGACTGGTCTATAGTCGCGGGCCACAGCCGGTCTCCGGGTGGCCTACTACAAGGCACCCCCGAGCCAGTAGAAGTGTATGGGATGCGGCCCCCAGGTCGTCTCTAGAGTCGCCGTCTCCAACAGTGCGGCCCGCTTTATAAAGAGGATTGACTCAGGGCTCCTATATGATATATAGAGACCCTGAAACTCTCTTGCTATCTTTTCCTCTAGTCGGATAGCCGTGGCCTCGGATAAACACAAGTTATCTGCATGCAGAACTGAGTAGGGTCGAAAGTCCTCCTCGAGCATATCTCCCTGCCAGATATTCACGTCCCGTGTCTGCATTTCTATCCGGTGCGCGCTTATCTCGACGCCGTCCCAAGGGGCGTCAGATTTCTGAAGATGGTAGATCAGCTCTCCGTCTCCACAGCCTAGATCGAGGCCATAGATATTTGGAACGTATAATCTTATCTTTTTAGACAAGGCGGCCAGCCCCTTTTCCGTCAGAGAGCCATATGTCAGAGTCTCTTCTCCATATTCTCTTATCTCGGACAAGGGAAGGCGGAAAAGTGCGGGATTTATGAGCATGACCGTAGGAGAAGTCTGACCGGATTCAAATTTAAGGCCCTAGTTATCGTAGCCCCACGGCCAAATAGAGGCGAGCTCCGTTTTACTGCCATATATTGAATCATATTTATCGACGACTGCCTGACCTCTAGAGGCAACACATATGGCCGCGATCGTCACGTGTTTCACCTTTTTGGTATTCTCCAGATATTCCTTGGCAAAAAGCATGGTTCGACCAGAGTCAATGACCTCATCTACTAAAAGGATGTTCTTGCCTGAAATATCGTCGTCGATGCCCTCTACGAGAGTTATGCTGCGCTTCTTATTTATGGATTCCTCATACCCCCACACCAATGGATTCTCGGATTTATCCGTCTTCGACTTCAGATAATAGACCTTTGTCTGGGGCATCTTAGAGTGCATGTAGGAGGCAATGATGGCGCCTCCTGATTTTATGCCGACGATGACGTCGACGGGTCCCTTAATCTTTTGTATCAGAGAATCTGTCTTTTCCTCCAATGTAGCCCAGGTGTAAAAAGGAGCCACGTGCGAGTCGCTGATAGACGCCATCGAGTAAATGTATTTATTAAGGATGGTCGCATTCATCTTTTTATCTACTATCGGAGCCAGTCTAGGGTCGAGCCAGCTCGGCGTTGGGACCTGTAGACGCCTATTAATATTATAGGTAAGCGCGACAGAAAGGGTCGCGGGTATCAGGACTGCCAGTAGGAGGATTATACTGGGTCGATTGTAAAAGGTGTATAATAAGGCATAGAGGGTCCCCGTCGTGAATCCTGCCATCACCTGGCTTAGAGTATGCATCTTGGAGTAAATGCGCTGCGCGCCCGTCAATAGGATTATCGTGATAGCGAGAGGCGGATCGATGATCTTCAACTTCCAGAGTAGTCCGCAGACAATCACTGCGATCTCAGAGTGACCCGAGGGCATTCCCATACAGAGTAGGCTATATGAGTCCGTGCACTGAGGCTGGGGGCGCCGTATAGGAACTTCTGAATACACGAGGGCCTTCTCTAGAGGATTTGTAATAAAGAAATGTATGATTGATATGATGACAATAACCGCGATGGCCATGTATGGGGTTTTTTTGGCCATTCTATATGGATTGTAGAAAAGAATGCCTTAAAGGGTGGTGATCTAATCTAGCAGAATGATCGGCTTCTACTGCCTTTCTTATAAGAATAAGCGACGGGAGGTCATGGGACGAGTTCTCGGCCGTCTAGGGATCGTCGCGCAGTTCTACGAGGGCGTTGGGTCAGATGATCCGCGTCTCAAGAATGCGGGCAACTCGGAGCGCATATGGTCAATGACCTACGGCCATCTCGATCTGATCAAGAAGTTCTACGACTCCGATAATAAATATGGGATTATCTGCGAGGACGATATTCTTATTCGAACGGATTTTATGGAGCGTCTGCCCGAACTGGTGGAGGATTTCGAGAAGTTGGAGCTAGATATCCTGATGCTCGGATATTTGTGTGAGAATCCTATCGACACCTACCGGAACTTTCCTATACTGCATACCCGAGGTGAGATGAAATATCTGGGCTATCCGGATGGACTTTGGGGCGCACAGATGTATCTTATCTCGAAGGCGCATGCGGCTGCGCTCCTTTCAAAGTTCGCAGAGGGGTATGCCGAGAAAAGTCTTACAGAGGCGATCGCCCCCTTTTCTCCCGATTGGACACTTACTAAAGAGGGTCGGCGTGCCCTTGTCTACCCCCTTCTAGTCGTCGAACGCTATACAGATGGCTATGGGGATGAGCATCAGAATCGCGCCCATTTCAAGTGTTTCCACTATACTTACACGCCCGAGCGGTTCGATAATCTTAGTATAGAGTAAATGGAGATAGACCCCTCCTGCTACACTTTTAAGCGCATGGAAGTCGAAAAAGGGCTCTTTGACTCCAGCGTCGACGCCACCTACGTCATAACTCTAGAGAGTAATGGACGCTATGAGAGAGTTATCGAGCAACTGAAAAAGTATCACCCGACGCGCGTTCTCTATATTATGACCAATAGGGGATACAAGAAATGCAAGAAGAATCTGCGGAAGGAAATGCCTCGCTACGATCTCACAGACGCCTTCATAAACGTCTTCAAACATGCCAAGGCGGAGCACTATAAGAATATTCTAGTTCTCGAGGATGATTTTATCTTTTCCGATCGGATACTTGAGCCTGAGGTGGCACCTAGGGTGAACAAGTTCGTAACTGACCGCGGCGACACGGATTTTATCTATCTTCTCGGATGTCTCCCCTTTCTTCAGATTCCCTATGATCGCTATCATAATATTGTTTGGAGATCTGGTGGCACGCATGCTGTCATATATTCAGAGTTATGCAGAGAACGGGCGATTCATGACTACGATACGATTCTCATCGACGACTGGGATATGTATAATGGATTTAAGATGAACCGCTTCACGTATTACGAGCCTCTGGCATACCAGACATTCCCTATGACCGAAAATAGAAAGCAGTGGGGATTTTCCGAGTTCATCCTCTATCTCACGGACCTCGTCCTACGTTTCTTTAAACTTGACATACAGGTCGAGCCTGGCTACAGCATTTTTTATTTCATGTCGAAGCTATTTTTCTACCTTATTGTGGCGCTACTTGTCGCGCTAGTGGGGGGCGTCTATGGAGTATCAAGGCTTCTTAAGGGTCGGCGCAGAAGATAAAATGGGGGACTCTATTAAGAGATGGGTGCCACAAGAAAAAAGGCACCCTATACAATCTATATACGCACTAACTTCTCAGTATATTCATGGCCTCAAAGGGGTTTTAAAACGAGGTTTGATACGGAAGAGGAGTATCTATCATACCTATACGATTCTAAGCGCATGGAAGAAAAGTTCCATGCGTTTGAGAATATTACGGTTCCCTCCATAAAAGCGCAGCACTATAGGAATCTTAAGTGGATTATCTTCTATTCACCAAAGATGCCTGTGATTTATCTGAAGAAGCTGCGCGCAGCTGTAAGGGGACTTCAAACCGATCTTATTGCAATAGGAAATATGAAAGAGGCAAATAGAAGATTTTCAGAATACTCTAAGGCCAGGGCATATATCACGGTTCGCCTCGACGATGACGATGGTCTCCATCCAGAATATTTCAAAAGGATACAGGATAAGGCTAATCACGGTGCTATTTTTGGGACAGGACGCGGCTATCGGCTTTCCAGAAAGAATGGACAACTTGTTGGCTGCCAAGATAAATATGCTCCCAGGTTTCTCTCAATAGGCTTGGCACAGGTGGGAAATGATGTAAATAAGCTGGGTAACCATAATCTTATTCACAAGCGCTTCCCTGAGGCATCGCATATCGATGGTGACATGTATCTGGTATTCGCTGGTGAAGCAACCGATACAAAGAGAAGTGAGCGCAAGGATGCGAAGCCATTCTCTGTGAAGGCCTATCTTTCAGGAAAAGATCCATTCATAAAATGAAGCCCTATACTAAGAGATGGCCAAGTCCAGACGGCGGGCGCGTGCCCAGAATAAGACCCTCAAAAATGTCGCTGATCTCTGGAAGGACGGCTCGGTAGGCGAGGGCCGCTCGAAGACTATCTATATTCCTCCAAAGTGCACGGATACGGCCGTGCTCATTCCCTTTTTCAATCCGGCACCCTTCAAACGGCCTCTGAAGAACTTGCTCTATATCGTCACCTGTATGCGCGCCAAGGGAATCCCCTGCTTCGTGGCCGAGTGCCTCTTCTTTGATCGGGCCCCAGAGATTCCTGATGCGGATCTCCATGTCCGCTCGAACTCCATCATGTTCTATAAGGAGCAGCTCATCAATAAACTAGAGAAGATCGTGCCGCCCCAGTATACTAAGCTAGTGATTATTGACTCCGACATTATTTTTAGCGCTCCAGACTGGCTAGACCAGATTTCCTATAAACTCGACTCTGTGGAAGTCGTCCAGCCCTATTCTACGGCCTGCTGGCTCTATCCGGATAATACTCGCATCCGGGCCAAGAAACCCTCCTACGGATACGCCCTGGCCCACAATCTTCCCCGAGAACCGCCCAATGCCTACCATCCGGGTTTCGCCTGGGCCATTCAGAGAGAACTCTTTCGGAAGATTGGTGGCTTCTATGACAAGGCCATCGCCGGTAATGGTGACATCATGTTCGTCTTTAGCCTTATGGACAATATTGCACCGCTCTATCTGGCCCGCTACACGCCCTGCACGCTAGATACCTGGAACTCATGGAATGCCAAGGTGCAGTCCATCAAGCCGAGCGTGAGCTATCTGACAATGGATGTCTACCACCTTTTTCATGGTCTGCGGCGCAATCGGCAGTATGCCTCTCGCCACGATATTCTGAACGAGGCTCTAAAGGATGGCTGGGATACGGTCATCGAGACGAACGAGGACGGCATGTATGAATTCAAGGATCCGAAGTTCAGCGGCGAGCTTCTGCGATATTTCAGAGATCGCGAAGAGGATATTCCTCTAGAGGTTGCTATGCGGCCGTAGGGGGTGCCTCCCCCTCGCCCCCTGTCATTAGAGACTGTAAAAGGCTTCCTCGGGGGCCTAGTTTAAAATTAAACATATCCTTGGTATTGAGTCATAGTATGGCCGATACTAATCAGCACCCTACTGACCTTTATCCGAAGCTTCTCGACATCCTGCTCGTCCTGCGCGATACTGCGGAGTTCTTTCGGGTCTATTCCGCCAGCGATTTGAAAGACCTTATCGAAGCCTCCCTCCACAATAAAAAGAAGATGCCCGAAGGTATTCGGCGCCTCTACGACCTCGAAAGGAGGATCGCGGAAGTTCAGGCACTCATTACCAAGCAAAGAGAATAGTTATCTGATTTACGAAAAATCTTGAATTATTGTAGAATGACTTCGGTCCTTAGCAACTTTGCACAGAACCCATATGGAGTCAACGCGGCTGTTTTATCCGGTGGTAACGGCTCCAATTCAACCACACAACGCGCGATTGCCACGATAGACCCCCGATACGCGAATACTTTTACTATCGACACAACCGGTCTAACGCACTCAAGCGACCTTCAACGTAGAGTAAATATCCTTATTAAATCGGTAAAAGCAAATATGGGAGCCCGTCTGCCAGGAAAGATCATCACCTTGGTATTCAAACTGCCACCTTACACAGGAGGTTCAACAGTCAACATAAGTTGTTATTTTGATACTAGTATAGGCAATAATATACCGATATTATCGACAAGTGGATTTAATGACCCGTGTCCCACAGTATCATTGATTGCGGATGGCTCTCAATTTCAGATACTGAGTTATACTGGAGATTGGGGCTATGGTAACGACTAACGTGCTGCGCCCCCCTCGCCCCCTAGAAAACTCTAGAGACAGGGGGTAAGGGGGAGGCTTGCGTCCCCCTATTGCGTCCCCCTACCCTAAAATTGAAATCATGGGTCCAGGCTGGGCCAAGTAACAATGCCACTCGACTTCAATGCCATGGCCCCCCTCTTCAATCACATCCTCGAGACATCCCACGTCGACCTCTTCTTAACAAACCTTACACTGAATGCAGAGATTAAGCTTCCAACTCTCCTCCCCATTCATTGCAAATCGGCCATCGTCGCATGCGTAAATATAGACGACATTGAGCGGCTCTTTAATCTGAGAGAGAGCGACCATCTCAGGATCCACAGTATCGCCGCCACCACGCAGCAATACAACTTTAAGTTCAATCTCAAGAAGCGCCTCGGCCGAATCCGCTCTAACTACGACAGCGTCGTCAATGACTTTATGCACTACGTCGAGCTGATCCCTGGTGGAGAGCTCGTTTCTGACTGACCCGGCTTAAAATTGAAGTTTCCGGGTGGCCTGGCACAAGGCACAATGAGCCGCCTCGAGTTGCAAATGATCACACCTCTTTTGACTCACCTCTTTCAGACCGCAGGAGAGGTCTCAATCTTCTTAAATGAAATAAAGGTGGAGGCCCATGTTAGTATTCCCACGGCCCCCATCCTACGATGCGACTCGGTCGTCGTCATCGTCTCCAGCCTTGCCGATGTCGAGCAACTCTTTGCCACTGCCCGCAAAGGCTTCTTGAACATTCACACTCTCTCGGCAAAGTGCGAGAGCTACTCCTTCAAGTTCACCTTCAAGGGTGGGGGTGGACTAGGGGTCATTCAGGCTCCAGAGGCAGTTCACCAAGAGTTCGCTCATTTGATAGCAAATATTCCGGACTCTAACTTGATGCATATTGATAAAAATTGAAGTTTCCGGGTGGCCTGGCACAAGGCACCCACAATGTTTGATGACGTTACTGTCCTGCGTATTCGAACGCCGCCTCCGGATATTGAATTCGGAGATGAAGATGAACTGAAGATGGATATGATTAATAGAAAAGTTCGCGCGGCCATGTGCCGCCTTATCTGTATGGGTGGCCTCGTGATTGTCATGGTAGGTGTCTTATCTACTCTTAAATAATCGTCGTATTAAGAACTGGTGCGCGACATGTGGGGCACTCCTTTTTTACTTGGAGCCAGGCCTGTAAGGCCTCTGGATCAAAGGAGTGAAAGCAGGCCGTGATGGCGATTGGGATATCCACCTGGAACTTTACAGAGGTGATTGGACAGGTGTCCTCCTTTCGGATGAGTTCCTCCTTCATGAGTTTGGCCACGAAGGTGGGGATCTTTAGAGGTAGGACACCAGGTTCCATGAAGTGTGAGACGCCCGTGCGCATGGACGTTATACGAAGCTCTCTCTGGGCGGCTTGGCGGGTTCGGCAGTTGAGCATGGTATCGTTTGCCGCTTTTACTGTAAAGGTCATTGAGCGATTCAGATCACGAGCTTCGATATCTATGACGGGCACGAGATCACCATCAATATCCATGGACCAGCCAGTCTTCCATATGAGAGTTCGACGTTGTTCTATGTTGGGATATAGCATAATGCGATGGCATCCGAGAGTAGAGGTATCATTGGTCTCAATGATGGGCAATTCGGTAGCGACTGGAACGTATCGAAAGATATAGCCGTTTTCATACGGAGTTATTCTGAAGATGGCGTATCGGTGAAGGGCCATGCGCTCTTTTGATAGAACGACCCTGTCATCGAAGATTGCAAGAGTCGATGGGAGCATGCCTTTGGAGTGTGGGGCGACGGCTGGCAATTTTTCAAACATAAAAAAGTGTTAGTTCAGCTTTGAACTCGGTATTTACCGGTAGTGCGCAAGACCTTACGCATCATCATCATCAAACTCATCGGCCTCGACCTCCTCGCCACCGCTGAAGCCATTCTCCGCCATACTAAGAAGGTTCTCATAGCCCTTCTCGAGACGCTCTAGCGTGATGTTGTTCGACTTTGCCATTCCCTTGGTAAGAAGGCTGCTGACTGAGGGGTCGCGACGAACCTCTACAAGGAAGTTGATCCAGGCCATCTTGATGTGATCGAACATGTCAGCTTTAGCGGGGAAGCCTGTGTCCCCCTCGCCCCACCAATAAAAAAGAGGTTTTGAAAGAGTTCAAAAGGCTTAGAAGGGCTCCATAGGGTTTCAAAGAACAGGGGGCGAGGGGGCGAGGGGGCGAGGGGGAGGCTTTTACCCCCTAAGCCAGTGAGGCTGAGATCTTCCCGTATAGGTCAGCATCCGCGCCTTCCCCTTCCGATAATACTCACGATAGGCGGCCACGGAGTCTCCGCGCCGATACTCGTCTGGCATGGCCTGCGTCGGCTGCACCCATCCCTTATTCTCCAGAGCCGGCGGATGCGCGTAGAGCCAGAAGATGTGCTCCTCACAGGCGTGAGAGCGGTTCTTGAAACGGTGGCGATACTCCTGGCAAAGAGCCAGGCCGAGATCTGCCAGCCACATGTAATGAAGAAGGCTGGCCCGAGTCCAGATTGCCGACGGATGATTCCGATTCCGGATAGACTGGTATCCAGGCTCTCCGTTCAGGCGCTTCGGCGCCGACGAGAAATCCGGCTCTCCTAGACACCAATGGGCCGTATACAGAAGCTGGGCGGTCTCTAGGATCATCTTGACAACATGCTTGTCGCAGTGCCAGCGGGCACAGCGCGACGTCTTTTTCGACAGGAAGAAGATGTTCATTTCCGGGTGGCTTATCACAAGGCGGCGCCCGGGTAAATTTTCAACTCTATAAAAGGAAAGATTACTAAAAAATCTGTAAGGACAGGGGGTAGGGGGGAGGCTTGCGTCCCCCCAGGGTGGATTGGTGCAAGGCGGCGGTAAATTTCAAGGCGTTATTTGCCCGCGGACTGTTAGAAATGGCCAAGGTTTCGCTCCTGGATGGCGCAGGCTTCGTTGAGCTCCTCGACACCTTTGGCGATGATCTCACAGTCGTGAACGCAGCACGTGTCTCCTTCGCCAAGGATTCTACGGAGATGCGACCGGCCGATGAGAAGCTGATTGGATATCTGGCCGACCATAATCACAATACGCCCTTCTTCCATCCGCAGGTGCGCCTTCGTATCAAGATGCCCATCTTCGTGGCTCGCGAGTGGTTTCGGCACACGGTCGGCTTCGCGCGCAACGAGGTCAGTCGGCGCTACGTCGACGATGCCCCAGAGATGTGGACACCCCAAAAGGGGGACCTGCGCCAGCGGGATACCAACAAGAAGCAGGGCTCAAAAGAGACTGCGGTGGCTACCGAGGAACTTTGGATGGCCGTCATTAAAAAGCACAATGATGACACCTTGGACATCTATAATGAGCTGCTGTCTAGCGGCGTAGCTCCAGAGTTGGCGCGGACGGTTCTTCCGCAGTCGATGTATACGGAGTTCATCGAGACGGGTTCTCTGGCCGCCTACTCACGACTCTGTGGCCTGCGCCTCGACCCGCATGCCCAGAAAGAGATTCAGGTCTATGCCGAGGCCGTATCGAAGCTGGTGCGCGAGCGCTTTCCGGTGTCTTGGGCTGCATTGCGAGCTTAAAATTTAAGTTTGAAACTTTTAGTGACACATATAAAATGGCTACGCACTACTATATGTGGCACTGCCCCGTCTGCAACCACGGACTGAACTGGCAGCATAGGCAATGCCTCTCGAAGGGCTACCGATTCAATGCAGAGGCCTGGGAGGCCGACTGTCTGAAGGTCGGCTACGCTCTAGCAGAACATGATTGCGTGAAACTGTCTGAGTGGTCGCCTTCATGGCGTCGAACCTCCTGCAAGCGCACGGTGCTGCCGGCAGGAACCTATTACATCGGCGACGGAAACATCGACCACCCAGAGAAGGGTCGCGATGGCTGCTATACGAATGGGCGAGACGTCTTTGTGGTAGGAAAGGTCGGCAACTTCAGAGAATATACTGGATCAGATGGGCTTCGATACTACGTCAATAGTGGCCTTCTGGGAATCTTTAGCACAGAGATCCTGGGGCCGATGAACCCTGGAAGCTACCACACATTTGACGATATGGTAGAGGTCCTGATCGACGATGGCCACTTTACATTCACGTCTCGCGATAAAAAACTGGTCATTGATACCAGACATGCGGATACGCTGGGTTGATAAGAGCATTCAGAGAGAAGTATTTTTAGACCCATCGTTATTTAAAGCCGGTATTAAGACCAGTCAATAATAATATATGTCTGTAACGGGTCAATAATAATATCACACCCGATAAAGGCTTCTTTTAGTTTTTCAATGAACTGAGGAAGGTGTGCGCGGTTAACACTAGAAACTTGTCTCCATATATACTTCTTTTCTTTAGAGTTTGAGTGCATATTTTGCTTAAAATGATTACAAAGCCCCTCTAATATCTGCGTATGTCTTTTCTGAATTTCCTCCTCCTTTAGTTCCTCCTGCTCTTTGGCATAATCAAATGCTTGAAGACTTTCACGGGTAATAGGAAACTTCATTAAATGTGTCGGATTATATATGTTAAAAACTAATAAATTTTATATAGATTGTGTTATGGTTTGAAATATCTGTCAGTTTATGCAAGACTGTCGCGAATAACGGGAAAGTTCGGGATATTCGGGATATCAAAGACGTATCCGCGCCACGAGATCAGCATGTGAGGATTGTCACCAAAGCCTGAGAAGAAGAGGCTCCACAGTTTTCCTTTCTCACAGGCAATACCACCATCCTCATACTTAATGTCATACTGATCTGGTTCCGGCTCCGCGACAATCAGCGTAAAGATGGCTCCAGGAAAGCGCTTCTCGAGCTCCTTCAGCTTGAGCCCATCCGTCTTGGCCTCCAGCGGCATCAGGCTGAGAGCCCGAATGTCCTTTGGGAGAGGTGCGGAGAAGATAACGAGCTTGCCGCCCATCTCATCAAACGACTCGCGCCAGTGAAACTCGTTCTCAAAGAACGTCGTCTTCAGAGGCGGGCCCTTACGCCAGGGCGGGATCTGGCCATTTGAGAGGCGGATCTCCGTGCAGGGGGTGCAGGTGCAGGTCGTCTCATGATACTGTGGCTGGCCGTCCTTTACGACCTTCACTTCAAGGAAACCCGTCTTGGTCTGAATGGCCACGCGGTAATCGTCGCCCTTGGTCCACTTGAACTTTGTGCCCACGGGGCGCGGAGGGGTCTCCTCTGCGACCTTCAGCTTGATCTGAAGAACGGCTAGCTTGACATTGAGCTGGTGGATAGCCTCCTGCGTGAGTTCGATCTCCTCCTTCATCCGCTGAATCGACATGGTGTAAAAAAAGGGTTGGGGGTCACCACCTTCAATTTTAATCGCCGGTGCGCAGGCGGCCCTTGACGAAGAAGCCGTGCTCATGGCAGCCGACATGTCCCTTGATGTCCATGAGGTAGGCCTTGTCGCAGCAGGTCCAGCCCATGTTGCGACAGTAGTTCAGCTGGGCAGAGGTTGCCTCTGCGATGCCCTTGGGGCTCTTTGCGCGGGCGGCCTCCGCCTTGTCGGCCTCGATGCCTCTGGCGGCGGCGGAGTTCATCAGCGCGCGATTGTATGGGGTGTCCGCATTCAGCGGAAGGGTCCAGGTTCCGCCCGACCACTTGCCGCCGAACTTCTTGAGTTCATCCTTTGCGTGGAAGGTCTTGCCGGTGACGATGAGCGAGTCGTTGGTGGTCGTAAAGATAAGTGCCATGGTTGCTGGGGGGGTAGTAAAAAGGATAGGACGTTTCGCCAATCAATTTTATTTTGACTCTTATGATGCGTGTTTGAGAGCAAATCTCTTGACACAATCCCACACCTCTCGGCTGCGCTTCTGCTGCACGGTCTCGCTCGGCGGCCTCGCCATCGGCATCTCCCAAACAAGAGACTCGTCGCACTCGATGTCGCAGGTTCCGTAGAGCTTGATGATGTAACTCGAGACAATCTCGAAGGTATTCTTCGACGCCGTGTAAATGCGAATAGTTCCAAGAGTAGGCTCGAAGACGACATTGTGATTGAAGCCATAGTCTTCGTTGAATTTCTGATCACCCTTTCCGCTCTTGTAGACGTGAAGGGTGAACTCCTTCGTCATCATCGGGCTCAAGAGAAAGGTGGTGATTTCATTAAAGGGCGTCATGGTTACTAAAAAGGGTGGGGTGGGGGAACTTCAATTTTCCCTAATGGCCTAACTTTGAATTTCCTCAGGATTGAGAATGTCCGCGTCCAGGATAGGCTCAGAGTATACGCGCCCTCCGTGGCGTAAGGCCATGCGCTGCGTTTCTAGGTCAAGGGTGGAAGAGGTGTCGAGCATTAGGCTGTCCCAGAGCACATAGCCAATGCTGCAACCTCCATTTCCCTGACAGAGCGCGTTCAACTCGGCCCGAGTAAAGGAGGCAAGTTCGGGACAGACGTTGGGATCGATGTAGTTAATGCCGTAGCCGCCCTGGACCCGCAGAAGAGTGGCCAGTTGCTCGTGCGTAAACTCTACCTCTTCATCCTCTTCGTCTACATTCTTGATAGTATAGTCGTCGTCAGAGGGTGTAATAGTCTCTGTAGAGGTGGGGGTCCTGCGGCAGCAAGGGCAGCTCGCATCCTCCTTCGAATACCAGACTGCGATGCAGGACAGGTGGAAAGAGTGGCCGCAAGAAGTCGTTACGAGGCCGGTGGCCGCGGTGATTGCGTCGAAACAGATAGGGCAATCCATTTTGGGTGCTTGTTAATTGAAGGGCGGCCAATATCAATTTTATTGACTAGTAAAAAGAGGGGGTTTGTCTTTTGTTTTATTTTTCTTTTTACCGGTAAGTGCATAAGTTAGGTGCCGCCTTACAGGCGGTACCTAACTTAGCCTACTTCCCAATTAGTGTTGTGCCAATGTTAAGCGCCCCTTTAGGGGTGCGCTTGCGCCCAGAATGCTACGCATTCTGGACTTTGGCACAACACGTTAGATAGCGTCGATGTCAATGTCGCGCTCCGCCTTTGTGGCACGATCGGGTTCCGCATCTGCCACCTCGGGTGCCTCTACGTCCCAATCGAAGCCATCGTCCTCCTCCGTGGCGTCGCCCATTGAGAAGAAGCCGCGGCTGACGGGGATCTTGTCCTTCACTTGATCGACCTGTGTGCGGCTAAGGATGGCGGCGACTTGCGCGCCATACTCGGTGAGCTGCAGAAGGATAAAGGAGTTGACGGAGATGGCCAGGATGTTGCCTGGGGCGCGGGCGGCGCCGGCGCTCATGCTCAGAGAGCCGCGGATGGCCGCGGACTTCGTCTCACCCGTTGGAAGAAGGAGTGAGATACGTCCGCCGCCGAGCATCCGCGTCACGCGCGCCATGACGATATCCTTCGGGATCTCACCGCCGAGGACATCGTCGACAAAGGCCGATGCGATCTCCTGATTCTGGCGCTCGCCGCGGCGAACCTTGGAACCCTGCTTCTTAAAAGTCTTGCCACCGCTGAAGTTCTTGGGCATTTTTGGCTGGGGGTCGGTAATGACATTGTTGGGGCAAAAGGTAATCAATTTTATGTGACTAAAAAAAGATATTGTTGGAAAGAGTGTTTCAAACGGGCGAGTCAGGGCCGTAAAGGGGCAGGAGGGTAGGCTTCGGATGGAAGTGCAGGGGCGTGGTGCAGACGGGAACTCTGAGGGCGGCCAGTTCATCATGAAGGTTCATGTTGGGCGAGCGCATTGCCGCGAGTTCATGCCGAAGAGGGATGGGCGAGCGCATTGCAGCGAGTTCCGCGCGAAGAGAGATGTTCTCGGCCTCGGCCTTCTGCCACAGCTTGAAGTAGCTCTCGTTGACGATTCTCTTGACGATCGTGTTCAGAGCGCTGTAAACGGCCTGGTAGTTGGCGATGAAGGGCATCTCGATGATTGTGTCGGCCATGGTGCATGGAGTTGGGGGGCGCCGGCCATCAAATTTATAAAATATTATCTATCATAAAAAAAGAGGAGGTGTTTTATTTTATACTTTAAGAGCGTTCCTTTGAAAGCTGCAAGTGGCGCATCTCATCTGCGTGGTCCTCGCCGCAGATACTGACATCTTCGCCGCAGAAGGTGCACTGCGTCTCGTGGACATGGTCCTCGCCTATGCTGTCATCGCCGCATAAGTTGCACAGCGTCTTCGACTCCAGCTTGCGGACCTCCGCGAGGTATTCCTCATGCTTCGCCGCCCGCAATTCATTTTTCTTCTGTATCTTCTTCTTGTCCTCCTCGTCGTGCTTCTCTCCGCAGAAAGCGGATGGGCCGTTGCAGGTGGGGCAGATCTCATTGATGTGGTAGCAGTCAATCGTGCGCTTGTTGCAGAAGTTGCAGATGGCATCGCTGTGGCCACCGAGGCACTCACTTTCGATCTTGTTGCAGGATGGGCAGGTATACTCTGGCCGGCTTGGGAGGCTGTAGTCAGTATTGCTGCGACGGAGGGGGTTGGGCGTGGACATCTTGGAAGTCTTGGGTGCGGAGGTCTTGGTTGCGGATGTCTTGGGTGTGGAGATCGGGGGTGCTATCACAATAAAAAGGACGGGTAATCAATTTTATTACCGGCAAGTGCTAAAGTTAAGAACGCCCGTAACGTCATGAACATAAGTTAAGAACCCCCAAATGGGGGGTTCTTAACTTATATCCTATGACCTTAACCGCTCATACCAAAGTTAAGAACTCCCCGTTCGGGGGA
>Ga0114962_10002250_pt1 | contig 16204 bp, 23 predicted proteins | sample C_130820_MF_Meta_FD_87017 | JGI IMG/M metagenome (GOLD analysis project Ga0114962, IMG submission 87017) | Freshwater microbial communities from Lake Croche, Canada to study carbon cycling - C_130820_MF_MetaG | ecosystem: Environmental > Aquatic > Freshwater > Lake | place: Lake Croche, Canada...
CAAATGACTTCTGGAATTGCATTTTTCTTTTGGCGACAAAAAACAAAAATGCAATTCCAGAAGTCATTTGTGTAATAGATATATCAATAAATCTGAGAATCCCAGAAATATCTGATATCTCAAGATACTTAAAGATGCCAAAATGCAATTAATCTTAAGAACAACCCATTATCATACAAAATGTCTCATCAATCTCATTGTATTCTATTGTTTTTGTAATTATCTATTAATTATATTTTGATATTTATCTTAAGATTAGTATAGTATAATACATAATATTTCATCAATCTCATTGTATTATTTTACTTTTTATCTTGATATTTATCTTAACTTTACTATCATACCTTTTTTTGCATACTTTTTATTTTTTTAAAGTTAAATTACTAATATTATTCTTTTTACTCAAAATATCGGTGGTCTGGTGAAACTGGTAGATTTGGCCAATAACAACAGTTATTACGGTTATTACACTTTACTTGCACTGGATTCTCCTCTGACTTCTTAGTGTTTAGCTTACAAGCCTTGCTAAGCATATCTAGACCTGTCTCAACAAGCTCAAGAAAGTGATCACGATAATACTCATCTTTTAGCTTTGATGCTGTAACTATGACTCGAGGCATTGCTGGCACTGATACTTGAAGGCTATAGTATCCATCCTCATCAAGAGTGAGATTCTTTAGAAGAAGATATACATAGTCTACAATATGAGAACCAGTCATATTGTTAAGCTTATGCTTTAGAGACTCGCCATTATCCTTATAGGTAAGCTCAAATACATCATCGGTAAGATTCTTAACAATCCTAATAGTGTCATCAAGCATAAGATTACTCTTATCCTTCACAAGGTGGATAACAATGCTAGTGTCAGAGTAGGACATTGGGACTATGTAATTATATACATGATTCCATTGCATTCAATTTTTACTGCGGTATTATTATTGTCTATATGAAAATCCACTCTTATCAAGAACCTCCTTAACTTCTGTTGCTACCTTAACCTTACTTTCGTGAATCGTCCTTAATGAATCAAGTCTTAATGGTTTAATTCTATTTTTAAATACAAGTTCATCAAGTGTGGGTCTAATAGGAATAAATGTATTTGCTCTGATAGTTGCCTTAAATCCATCATATGCTGGAGGAGGTAATTCATATACATTTCTAGAAATTCTATTCATCCTTGAAATACGATTTGTATTAAACGTAGCCAAGGTATTTGAAGAGGCTGTCTGAATTGCAATTTTTTCAGGAGTTACACTGGTATGTGCAGTTCTATTTAATAATAAAGCTTTATTTTTTATCTTTTCAGAAACCTCTTTTGCTCTAGCGGTAGCTGCATTTATTGCCCATAGTTTATTTTGTATTACTGATATATCATTATTAGATGGAATAATAGTAGATGCTTTATTTAATAATTCTAATACAGATAATGCATCTGCTGCAGATTCCAATGATGATGATTCATTTTCAATTATTGATTTCAGAGTTCCTAGAATTGTATTTACCGCTCTTCTTGTTATTACTGGTGCCAAATTTCCAGAGGAGTTATTAGTTACTTTTGCAATAGTAGATATAATTGATGCTATTAATGACAATGATTCTAATGCTGTTTTATTAATAATTGATTCTTTTGTAGTAGTATTATTATACAAAGTATAAAGATTATTAATAGCATTTAATACTGTCCTAGCATTATTTGCAGATTTATCTGCATTTAATGCTAATTTTTTTGCCTCAATTGGTGAGATTGCCGATGCTGCTTCTGCCACTGCTACTAATGTTGCTTCTCGTGCAGCCGCATATCCAGATGCATCTGTAGCTGCTGCAATATTAAGTGCACCCACAAGCCTTGCATTGTCTGCCGAAGTTTCTGCTGCAGATTTAACTCCTTGTGATACAACATCATAAACACTATATGGATCATTACTCGGAATAGAGATAGTTGTTCCATATCTACGCATAGTGGATGCTGTATTTATTAGATTTTTTTGCACTGCATTCATAAAATACATATTTTTATCTTTAGATATTGAAATAGACTCAAGAATACTAACATATGAGCTTATATTGCTAATTTCAGTTGTAATTGTGCCATTGATTAATACATTTAAAAAAGTATATGATTTATTTGCTAAGTGTATTGCAACCGTGAGAATTATACTCGGAACATATTGTGTTATAATTATTTGGTTTGTTGCAATTTCTGATAAAGCAAATAAGGCTGCTTGTGCTACAGTTTTTACAAATGTATTAAATGCTGCAACCAGTTTTCTATTTGCAGTTACAGATGTAGATTTAATTATAGCGTTATTAAGTAATACCTGAGTATTTGATATATAAGACTGAGTATTACCAGATGCATCATTAATACCTTGCTGTGATACTTCTTCTACATTTGCAATCATTGTTGAAATAGTAGAAGGAAATAACGGATTCATTGGATTTATATAAGGATATGTATTCGCCAATTGAATAACTGTAATATTGGTGCTTATTTTATTAAGAAGAATCTGTGAAGCCTCAGTTGTTAAATATGCAGAATAAGATGCATACTCATTTTTACAAGATTTAAGTTTATGGAATGTTTCTAATGTTACAGTTGCTACTGATATGTTTAATAATAGTCAAGTAGTAAACCAGCCTACATTTACTGGTATAACTGATCAGGGAACTAATACTCTAGCATTTATAAGCACATTCACAGGTGTAACTGCTAGCACAAGTATAGCTCTACCTTTTACAATCGCACTAACAGAGCCTCCAAATTATATTACAATAACCTGGGGAGATAATATATATACTTCTATAAAACCACAAGTATTTAATTCAGGAGAACCAAGTTATACCTATACAAGTGCAGGAAATTATACAGTAGCAGTTTCTGGAGTTATTTTATAAATAGGCCTAAATATAATATGATATAATAGTATAGTATGAAAAAGACTGCTCACATAAGTCATAAAACTTCTGGTCAGTTATCTATTTTTAAATTTAATACAGAAAATACATATGAGATGCCAGTGGCAATACTTACATCTGATATTCAACAATTCCAATCGGTTCTTACATTTGCCGCAAAACTTATTGATCAGGAAAAAACTTTATCAACAGAGTATATAAAAGATACATTATTTGCAGATTATATTAAAAAACTAGAAGATAAGCATGCGAAGAATATAGAAGTATTAAAGCAAGGCGAATTAGAAGAAGTTTCATCAAAACTTTCTCCACTAATTCAATTAATTAGTGAAAAAGAAAAGGAGTTTAATGAGCAATTAAAACAATTGAAAAATGAACATGCTCAGCAAATTAAAAGTTTAATGAAAGAGAAGAGTATACTCGAACAGGATTCTACTGCAGCAAAACAAGAGGTTGAGATAAGCCTTCAGAAAGAAATTAAACAAATAAAAAAACAATTAGCTGAGAAAGAAATTGAAATTCAAGCTCTTAGCAAGGGTGATACATTTATTAGAGAGCAGTGCTCTGCTGAATCCGAGCGCCTCATAAAAGTCATTGAAGAAAAGAATGCTAATACTCTTGCTATTCTACGTGAGTCATATGATACTACTATAAAATTAAAAGAAGAGGCTTTACAACAAAGAGAGTCTAGAGTTATTCAGAAAGAACAAGAGCTTCAGATAACAATTCATAGAAATGCATCATCTTCTTTTCGTGGTCAGGATGGTGAGATGCAGTTTGAAAAACTTGCAGAAACAACTATGAAGTGGAAACTGGTAAATACATCTAAGATTCATCATTCATGCGACTATTCCTCAGAAATCCACGGGTATCCTGTATTCTTTGAAGTTAAAAATTATACTGAGCCGATAGGAAGTTCTCAGGTCTCAAAATTTCTAAGAGATATGAAAGAACATCCAGAAGTTATAGTAGGCGTATTTGTTTCTTGGCATAGTAGAATTGTAGGAAAAGATCATACAATGCCAGTATCAATTGAATGGATACATGGCTCTCAGTGTGCAATATATATTCAACCCCTAAAAGACTTGGAAATCAATTCTACTTTAACATTAATTGACCAGATTATTAAGATTACTGGGACATATAAGAAAATAGTTGAGTCAACTGGTGATATTTCTGATAGTGAAATCTTACAACCAAGAATCGATAAGGCGCGGGTATATATAGACCTGTATATATCTGAAGCTTCTTCCTTAATGAATCGAGTTGTAAATGATAAAAAGAGACATATACAATTAGTTGAGAGTAGTTATTCTGGCACAATTGCTTCTTTAAAGAGTCAAGGTGAAGCAATAGGGAAAGTTTTATCTATTCTAATGGGTGAATATGTAGAAGATACTACTATAGATCCTACACTTATTACTGAACCTGAGCCATCTAAGCCAAAAAAATCTTCAAAGAAACATTAATTACCAGTAATTATTCTACCTATTTTCTTAGAAATTCTACTTTTAATTCCCATCATCTTAGCCGTGGCTGAGACCTGATTCTCAGGACATCCAGCTTTCTCCCTGGCAACCCATGCATATGTCTGACCCTCATCCTCAATCCACTGCTTTAGATTCTCCTTTGTGAGAAAATGAGACGGCTGAAGTCCAGCTGCCTCATTTTCTTTCTGCTTTGCCTCCACTGCAGCCTTCTGAAATTCCTTCATTTCCTTCGGGTCGCGAAATGTTTTCTCAGAAACTCTTACAATCACATCCTTCATTTCTACATTTTCTAAGCTCAACTGAACATCTTCAGATTGGACTTCACTTGTCTGCACAGGTTTCTTCACTCGCAGCTTACGCTCCTTTTTCTTTGGTAACGGAATTTCCTGAATCTTCTTTACTTCTGAGGCCAGTGGAACTGGCAAATTAGGAGTAGGCGCATGAAACTTTGAACAAAAATATGCATACTCCTCGCGCATTAATTCCTCCAGACGCACATGTAGATTCTTATATCCATATTTTGCAACGAGTGCATAAATATCAGCGTCCATTATATCTTTCTTTAGCAACTATGCTTTAGATTACGTATGAAGATACAAACTGTCCTGAATCACAGCCTTTGTCAGTAGCATCATATGAGTATCCCTGAATTTCTCCAGGACATCTGCATGCTCACAGAACGTTGCCATGCATCGCCACTCCTCAAGCATATTATATAGCTTCATTACGGACCTTGTAAGATTGCCCTCATACACCTCATACTTTGCGCAAATCTCACCCGTTGATAAACCCTCCATCCAATCCCACATTGGACCAATCCAACTAGTCCCCATCTTCCACCTTGAACCCATTGCACCCTCCTCATCCTCTGTATAGCGCAGTGTATCCCAGTAGTCACTCAAACTATATAGCGAATCTTTTACCCTACGTGGAACCTTAATATCATCAATTGACACTTCCTCCTTCTTTCCATCTAAGATGCATCCTGCTAGAACTGCCAGAACCTCCTGAGGCTCCATATCCCTTGACTCAGGCCGCATATAGAACTGAGAAATTAGCAAGGAATCAGATTCATTCAACTCAGTTGCCAAAATCCCTAGAGTTGTCGGCTCTCCATCTGCCCTGAGAAATCCTAGGCTCTTCAGCACTGCAATTTTACGCTCAACTGCAGATGAAGTATCATGAAGCCGTTTGAGTGTCTGTATATTCTTATCAAGAACTCTCTTAGCATCCTTTGCCTCATCATAATCACGGATTGCATTCTCCCATTTTAGCCCATTGTATTTGGCCTTCCATCCAGCAAGTTCCTGCTCCATCTTCCGCCGCTTTGCATTCGTTAGAATTGTAAGTTGATACTCCATCTCAGCTTTCTGCTGAAGAATTCCCAGCTCATATGCTGTAATCTGAAGTGCATCAAGACGCTTTTGCAACCGCACATTATCAGCCTCATAGTCATCAATCAATTCCTGACGTTGTCTACGCCAGAAAGATTTCTCAAGAATATCCATCCAGGAAGTGTTACCGGATTGAATTGTTTTCAAGATAAAGTCATAATCAAATTCCATTCTGGAAGTCACTGGAGATTTTGAGCCACACATCATTGCCTGCATCTCATGAGGCTCAAGAGGATTTCTATCAGGCAAGTAAATGACAGTGCCCATAGTATCAAGGCCGCGCCGCCCTGCCCTCCCCGCCATCTGAAGATACTCCGCAGTTGTCAAGATACGCATATCATTTACCTCCTCATCAAACTTCTTAACACCAACGAATACTGCAGTCTTTGTTGGCATGTTAATACCTACTGCAAATGTCTCGGTAGCAAAGAGAACCTTGATGAATCCCTTAGAAAACAGAATCTCAATAATTTCCTTCAGCATGGGAACAAGTCCACTGTGGTGAAAGGCAATACCCCGCTCAACTAGCGCACGGACGTGATGATACTGTGCCAACTTCTCAAGCTCCGCCCGATGCTTTCGGAGTTGATAGTTCCAAATATGGATAACTTCTGCCTTCTCAGATGATGTGATAAGAGTGCTCTCAACCTTCTGAGCATACTTCTCACAGTCCTTCCTAGACAAGACAAAGAACAGAGCAGGCAAGAGTTGCTTTTGCTCCAGTGTCACTATGAGTGCATTCATCTGATGGAGGAATGTGGTAGGGCGTGTCTTTCCCTCAATTGGCCCCTCCTTCCCTGCAGCTCGTGCATCTCGAACCTTCTGTTGGAACTTATCATGTGCCTTCTCCTGACCAAGACGCCATGCAATCCAGTCCTTGTAAGTCCGGTCATTATAGATATTCTTGGCATCCATGAGCGTATGAAATTGCTCGTTATACCAAATAGTATGTGTCAGAGGCACAATACGATACTCGGTGCTAATGAGATTGATTGGCCGCTTCTTCAGCTGACCGAGCCACTCTGCAAAATATTCAGGGTGGTCAAGGGTTGCTGATAACATAATCATCTTGACATCTGAAGGCAAGAGAATCATAATCTCCTCCCAGATATGCCCACGGTCCTTATCATTAATATAGTGGCACTCATCAAAGATAACTGCATCCAGTCCATCCAGTGTTAGACTAGCAGTAGGTCCAATGTCCTTCGTGGAAGAGCCTTGCTTGAACAAGAGATTTCTGAGAATCTCCGTTGTCATGATGACCACATCGGCATCAGGGCAGAACTTCATATCACCCGTCATAATTCCGACTGTCGCATTTCCGAACTGTGCCTTCAAGTCATTGAATTTCTGATTAGACAGAGACTTAATTGGGGTTGTGTAGAATACACGCATTCCTTTTCTCAAGGAATATGCAATCTGAACTTCGCCGACCAAAGTCTTACCCGAGCCAGTTTTTGCCGTCACCAAGACATTCTCTTCTAAACAGATTGCCTTTAGTGCATGCTGCTGAAAAGGATCCAGAGGAAACTTGTAATTGATTGGGGGATCCTGGGGCATTTCTGCGGGTCCCTGTTTGACATCTGCAATTTTCAGATAATCCATTTGTGTGCCTCCATTCGTAAAGCGACGCACTTCAATTTTTCAACGAATAAATTTGACAAATATATTTAGATAGATTTGCACAAATGGATTTAATTGAAGAATATGCAAATCTTGATGGCCTTGAACAACCTATTTCAAATGCAGAGATTTACAAATTGCAAGAATTTTATTCGGATATAAGATATATTCCTCCAGAAAAAATTTATAGAGCATTTCCTATAAAAGAAACTCCCGTTAAAGAGAAAATACTTCTTATATTATTTAAACTTACAATAAAGTGGCATCCTTACTTTGTTATAAAAGTTGAATTTAATTAAATTTATTGCGCACGTATACAAATGATCGTAATTCCTCCAGCCGTCGAACTAGAAGACTATTTTATAAAACTTGCAAAGGCAACGTGGACTAAATATATGTATAGTGATCCAGATGGTGAAGATGAATTAAAAATGAAACATAAGACTCTAGTAATGTCGTGTGAGCTAGATATGGATGAAGAGAAAGTATCTGTAAAACTGCATTATCGATTCGTAAGAGATAATCTATATTGCTTCATTGAGGAAGTTTAATATAATTAAGCCTGGGTAAAAATTGAGTGGCGCCGCGCCCTGAAAATCGCGGGCCTAAATCCCAAGTCTATTCTTATAAATAGGCTTGTAGGAATTTAGAAGCCCACCCTGGTCCTGTAGCTCAGTTGGTAGAGCGTGGTGCTTATACTTTAGGGTATATGAAATGCAACACTGTTACATTAGTAACGCCAAAGTCTTAAGATGTAATCTTGATTCTAGGGCGTTTTAAGAGAAACGCCAAAGTCGCGAGTTCAATCCTCGCCTGGACCACATTTTTTTATGTGTATGACTTTCATACAGTTAAAAAATTATTTCTTTACTTTTACTTTTAAATCTAAAGAACTCACACGACCTTCTACAATTGGCAAAGTCAATGTGCCTAGATGAGATTCAAAATCAATCTCTTCTTTTTTGTATCCACCTCCATTTATCCATTCTGTCATCAAGTCCTGCACTTGACTATATGCATAAGACTCTCTTGCAACACCTACCTCAGGTAGCTTTTTCAAGAGTGTAATTGTTTCCTTGAGTCTTTCAACTTTTTCTTTCACTGGCATTCTATTAATAATTCATATAAGGCCTTAAGCGCTCTTAGGAAATATCACTGAATATACACCGGACAATTGAAATCCAATATGCAATAAGACTATCTTTAAGAAAATTAATCCAGAGTCTATTATAATTCCTTTTTTATCTAAACCTCTTAAATAACATATTAACATAACTGGTAAAGTTGTTAAGACTCCCATAAATAATGTTTCACCTAAGAACCATTTAGGATTTTTCTGAATATAGGCAGTATCATGAACTAGGATAGATGCGATAAATAAGGTAGTAAATCCAAATGCTATACCAACAAGCATTGAATACTTTATAAATTTATAAACCCCAGTAGAAACATCTTCAATTACATTCATTCTATATGGTCTAAACATTTATCATAGAATTCTATAAAGAGTAATGTGTGGAATCTGGTGTCGTATTGGTTCTAATAACGACCCCCAAGACCCTACACCCTGGGTAAAGCAACTAGAAGCCAGAGGACCAGAAGGAACCCGTATTGTTAATGTAAATGAGAAAGTTACTATGGGATTTACGAGGTTAGCAATTAATGGCCTCACAGATGCAGGAATGCAGCCATATACAAAGGGTCCCCTAACATGGATTTGCAATGGAGAAATCTACAATTCAAAGGATCTAGAGAATAGTCTTGGTCTAGCCAATACAGGATCCGACTGTGAGTGTATTGGAGATTTATATATGAGGCACCGCGATAATCTAGTGGCATTTGCACGAGCCCTCGATGGTGTGTTTGCAATTGCACTTTATGATGCAGAACGCCAGAGACTCATTGTGACACGCGACCCCTTTGGCATCAGGCCACTTTTTGTTGGCTGCAGACCAAATACTGAGATTTCCTTAGCAAATATAAATAATTCACCAGTTCCCGTATTTCATTCTAAATTCACGACCCTTGTCTTTGCATCTGAGCTAAAAGCACTCGTCCCCTATTTTGAGTCTGTAACCGCATTTCAACCTGGCACCATCCAATCTTACGATGTATCAACAATGCATATTATGTATGATTTAAGATATCATACTGTAGGATGGATGACAAATCCTCTTTATAGACCATCTGAGCCAAGTGGATTCGTGGATGCATCTGTTGCTTTACGATTTGCCTTGGAGGAATCTGTCAGAAAGCGTCTTCTAACTGAAAGACCTGTCGCATGTCTATTGAGTGGGGGGCTAGATAGTAGTCTAATTGCTGCCCTAGTGCAAAATAATCTGAGAAATCTAAATAAGCCACCCCTAAAAACATTTTCTATCGGATTTGAGGGCTCCTCAGATTTAGCCCATGCCCAAATCGTGGCTGATTGGATTGGTTCAGACCACACAGAAATTAAAATGACTCCAGATGAATTCTTTTCAGCAATTCCAGAAGTAATAAAGGCAATTGAATCGTATGATACTACTACAGTAAGAGCAAGTGTTGGGAATTATTTAATTGGTAAGAAAATTAGAGAGCTAACGGATTGCAAGGTTGTCTTTAATGGGGATGGCTCAGATGAACTTTTTGGAGGCTACTTATATTTTAATAATGCACCAAATGATGAGGCATTCCAGGCTGAGACTGAGCGTCTACTAAACGATATACATACATTTGATGTTCTACGAAGTGATAGATCAATGAGTTCTAATGGCCTAGAGGCGAGAACTCCCTTCCTGGATAAGCAATTTGCCTCAGTAGTGCGCAGTATACATCCAAGTTTTCTAAGACCCCTTCCAGGGAAACAAGTGGAGAAATTCATTTTGCGAACAGCATTTGATGATGGCGTAACACTGCCCCCTGAAGTGCTCTGGAGACGTAAGGAGGCATTTAGTGATGGCGTATCTACACCTGAGAAGGCATGGTTCCAGGAAATTCAGGAGCGCGTTGGAACCCTTGTGCCAAAGGATTGGATGATGAAGGCAACTCTGTCATATTCAAATCACATGACTCCAAGAACTCCTGAGGAATTTTATTACCGTTATTTATTTACTTCTACATATGGTCTCTCTGCAATACACGTAGCGGTTCCCTACCGATGGATGCCACAGTGGTGTCCTGAGACAACCGACCCTAGTGCAAGAACACTTCAGATATACACTGCTAGCACATAAATTTGATTGATTTGGCTCACTTATAATAGTAACAATGGCGACATGTATTTCAAGAAGGGCATGTGCCGACAGGGACACCCTTCGCCTTATTGGCAAGGATGGTCAGCCTGGTCGACATATATGGGTAGAATACCGGTGCCCAAATACAGTGCCTGGCGAACAGGAGGTATGCAGAGATTGCTCATATAAGTTGCCAAAATATAAGTATCAGGCGAATCCCAAGTGTGACCATGGCATTATTGGTGGACCTTATCCATCAGATAGTAAACTGTATGGCTCTGCATTTTACTTGAAACTAATTAAGGAGGGTTGGACAATTCTAGAGGCAGATGAAAACCGGGCTAAGGCCGCAGTAGATAAAGCAACTATGGGAAGAAAGAAGATTATTGCACCGCAGATGGAACAATCAGAGCCTGTAGCTGTAGCTGAGCCTGTAGCTGAGGCTGTAGCTGAGGCTGAGTCTAAGCCTATAGCTGAGCCTGTAATTATATCTGAAGAGCCACTAAAAGAAAAGCGTACATATAAGAAAAAGACACCAGAGGAGAAAGCTGCAAAGGCTACTAAGGCAATAAAATCTGGAAAGCCAGTGAAACTAGATATTCTGCTACCCTCACCTGCTCTACCCGTAGAAGAAATTCATTATGACCCAAAGTTTGTGGAGGCGATTGCACCGCCAATTACAATTGAGGATTTTGTAACCGTAAAGCTAAAGAAGATGAGTATTCAAGGTAAGCCATATTACCATGATGCAAATTCTGGAAAACTTTACGGAGTTTCTGTTAATGGAGTTGGTGCATATAAGGGACGGTATAATGCAGAAGAAGATACTGTGGATACTACATTTCCTGATTCGGATGTAGAAGAGTAAGTATAATACAGTAAAAAATTTGATTTGTTTTTATTTTAAAAATATAAACAAATCAAAATGAGTATTATCACCGCCAAAGAACTAAGAGATATTCTAACTCAAGTGCAATCTGATGAAAAGATACCTCTAATGGATACAGCAGAAGGATGGATTCATTGGTTTAAGAAACGTGGCGACCGTTATATTAAGGATGCTGCGAAACTTGGATATACAGAAATAACTCTCGATCTTCCCATTGAAATTGCAGAGAGCATGGATCGTAAATCATTATTATATATTCAAACCACTATGAAAGAACTTCTAGAAGGTTGTTTCGTAGGGTTCGTGGAAGATGAATATAATGAGAAGCCATTATGTAGATTATTTATTTCATGGAACTGATAAAATTGATGGCATATATGAATTTATTAAACGCATGGAGGTAATTATTAAGAATGTAGCCTCAGCTCTACTTGCATATTCGGCACATTATGCTGCAACAAAGTTCTACAATTATGCATGTGTTCCAGATGGATTTGTAGGATATCTTAGTGGCCTAATTACTACAGGAAGTCCTGTATGCCAAGCAGGAATTCAAGTAATTTCAAATACTCAAGTATCATACTCATCAATGATAATGATGGGTATCACACGTATTATAGTAGATGTTGTGGCACCTGGAGCTCCAGTTATGCCAAAAACTGTATAATTATAATTTATTTCTAAATAAATATTGTTTATAGGCAACCATATATTCTTTATCTGTCATTATTGGTATAACTTTACCATCTTTAATAATAGGTGTTGGTTCTCCTCTCCATCTTGAATCACGATGACTAAGTTTTACATAGTGTGGATTACTAATATCAAAAAGACGAAATTGTATTTTTCCATCCAATACAACAGTTGGAAACTTGTAACCAAAGGGTCTTAATATATAATAAAATGTTTCTAAATTACCAATTGTATAATTTATATTTGCACCTAGAATATTTTCTGCACGATAAAAAATATCTGGTATTGGTAATCCAATATGTGGATCATTTTTAAATGAGAATTTTGTAGAAGGAATTCTCAAATAAGATGCATGCAAAATATGGGTGCTTGGTGTATCTTCAATAGGAAACCATCTCTGCCATTCTACTTTTATTTTTGGATTAATTTTTGGATTAATTTTTTTCAAGTTATCGATGAAATATTTAGAATTCGGTACAGATAAAAAATGTTCTTTTAGTTTTTCTAGATTTTTATTATAATTAGTTTCATTTTTAATTACTAGGAATTCAGAAATACGAGCCTGGTCTTCTTTTGAAAGTGTAATCTGTTGGGTCATATGGCCCAATTCGGCCGCGTTGGCCCATTTTATTTCAGTATCATCCATTCTTACTCGGGCTAGCGAGTTTTATTTGTTGTAGAGGGTGAAAGTGAACGAGAGAATGATGAAGTGCCTGTTACTGAGCGTGTGTAAGCCTGACTCGTTGGTAACATGGATTTTGTCTGAGTCAAGGTTGTAGAAGTGCTCTGACTCTGACTGATGGTTCTTGTAAGCGATACCGTGACGGTCTTAGTAAATGGCTGAGTTGAAGGAATTCCTGAAATTGTTCGTGTAAGTGATACTGTTGGAGAATTACAGGAAGATGGTGTAAATGATACAGTGCCACTAGTAGTCTTAGTAAATGGCTGGGTTGTTGCAATTGCCGATGGGCTGAAAGTAAATGGGCGGGTTGTTGCAATTCCAGAGATACTTCTTGTTAGTGTCACCGTTGGTGAAGGACAAGGTGATGGTGAACGTGTTAGAGAAACTGATACTGTCTTAGTGAAAGGTTGAGTTGTTACAATTCCAGAGCTAGATATTGTTAAGGAGGGTGTTTGTGAACGCGTTAGGGTTACTGATATGGTATATGAGGGACTCACTGTAAGAGTATTTAATTGTGAAGGAGCAATTGTAACTGCAGGACTGGGTGACCTCGTAAATGGCTGAGTCGTGGGAATTCCTGAATTACTTCTTGTAATTGAGCCAGTGACTGAATGAGTCAAGGAACGTGATACTGTTAATGAGAGTGTGCCTGATGTAGAACGAGATAGTGTAAGAGATTTTGTAAGAGATATAGATACAGTAGGGGACATAGTTAATGTAACTGATATAGTATAGGAGGGAGATACTGAGCGAGTATTTAGTTGGGATTCTGGAACTGTTACTATGGGACTTGCTGTCCTCGTAAATGGCTGAGTCGTGGGAATTCCTGATGTAGTTAATGTTAAGCTAGTAGTCTGGGAACGCGTAAGGGTTAGTGATTTAGTTAACGTTAAGGAAATCGTAGAAGTTATACATGGGGATGGAGAACGTGTAAGTGTAACTGTTAGTGATTTAGTAAATGGCTGAGTGGTAGGGACACCAGATGCAGTTCGTGTAATGGATTGTGTAAGAGATTTAGTATACGTTGAAGATACTGTTAACGTAGGAATTAGTGATTGAGAACGTGTAACAGTAACAGTTGGTGTTCTAGTGAAGGGAGGTGTAGTTGGAATTGGACTAAATGAACGCGACAGTGTTGGAGTAAATGAATTACTTCTTGTAAGTGATACCGATATAGTTCTAGTTAGAGATATTGTGTAAGATGGTGATATGGATACAGTTACACTACGTGTTAGGGTAGGTGATTGTGTCATTGTCAGAGAATTTGTCTGAGTGAGCGAGTTTGTAAGTGTCGGTGAAAGTGTTAGCGATACACTCTTTGTATAAGAGCCAGAAAGTGTGAGGGTAGGCGTTGGACTTGCACTCGATGGCACAGATACTGAATTTGTCAAGGACCGTGTGAGTGTTCCTGACCTAGTGAGAGACACTGAAACTGTTGCTGTTAATGGGGCAGATGTTGCAACTGGTGTAACAGAAACTGTATATGTACTTGTTCCAGATGCAATAGATGCCGTGAACACTCCAGAATTACTTTGAGCAGGTGAGCCTGTGTAAGGGCTTCCTGTAATTGTTATAGTTACACTGGGACTCATAGATTTCAATGAGCTGACTGTAATATAGGGGCTGCCTGTGAATTGTTGAGTCTGTGAAACAGTAAGTGTAGGGCTAGCTGTAACTGAAATAGTTGAGCTCGGAGTTACCGAAGATAAAGCAGATTGTGTAAGGGTAAATACGCCTGAGTTTGTAAGTGCTCCACTTGATGATTTATTTGAACTGGGGGTGAGAATTCCAGAGAATGATAAAGTAGCTGGAGGTGAAGGACTTGGCTGTGTAGTTGGAGTTAAACCAAGTGAAGGAGTTGCCAGATTTGTTGCAGTGACACTTGGTGTCACTGAGGGCAATACAGTTGGGCTGACTAAAGGAGTTTGAGTGGCCGAATATGAAGAACTGGGTGTGAAAATTCCAGAAGGTGATAGTGTATATGAGTTAGAAGGAGTTTGTAGTGGAGAACTAGTTGTCCCTGCCGAGAGAGTCACTTGTGACACTGTAAATAAAGGAGTTGTAGATACGAGTGTTGTTGGACTAACCAGAGGTGTCCAACTGGCTACCGAGGTTTCTGACGTGCTGGCAAAGGGTGAGCTCGTTGCAGTCAATGTTCCAGAAAGTGTAGAATTCTGTGTCTGGGTTCCAAGGGCACTCTGACTCAGAATTGGACTCGTTGTTACACTGGCTACAGAACTCGGGCTTAGAGTTACTGTAGGGCTTACTGTAATACTTACAGTTGAGCTAGAGCTAGGGCTTCCCTTCGCCGATACGCTAACCGTCAAAGTTCCAGATGAAGACTGTGTTGACCTCGCCGAATCTGAAGCACGTGAACTAAATGAATTTATAGGAGTCAATGATGTAATTGTGCTTTGACTTGGAGATATAGATACTGACTGGCTAATAGAATCTATACTACTTACAGATTCACTAATACTATAGCTGTGTATTGGTGTTAGTGTAATGGTCACACTTAGCGAAGGAATCTTACTTAAGGTGGCAGAAGCACTCTCACTTGAACTCAGTGACCCACTTGAGCTATATGTAGTAACAGCCGATGGAGTTCCAGATATAGTTGGTGAAAGTGATGAGCTTCCAGATTCAGTGGCTTTAGGGCATGCAGTCAACGAGGAACTGACCGAAGGAGAAATACTTGAGCTAGGGGAACTTGTTAAGGAAACCGAAGGACTCCCTGATACTGAAGAGAGACCAGAGGAGCTGACGGTAACCGTATAGGAAACTGTCTTGATTCCAGAGAGTGTCATTTGACCAGATGCACTAGCACATACACTTGAGCTTCGTGTGCGACTTGGGGAGCGTGAGCCAGAATTACATGCAGTTGCAGACCGGCTCCTTGAAGGAGAGCCTGACACACTTGGTGAGCCAGTGCCCGTAAAAGTTTTCAGGGGAGTCCTTGATTGCGTGGAACTTGTAGATGCACTTCTAGAGCTTGATACTGTAGAAGTCTGCGATGAATTCTGTGTGACTGTGCTCTGGCTCGTGTGCGTAGGAATTACTGTCAGAGTAGATGTTCCACTGACTGAAACAGAGCCAGAGCTTGAATAGGAATCATGAGGTGATGGAGAATTAGAGTTAGAGAATGATGCTGAGGAAGTATACGAAATTGTGTCAGTTGATGACGCGGACGAAGATTCGCTTGCAGTCTGAGCTCCAGAAGTTGTAGGATTCTGAGTTAGACTCACTGTAATTGTTGGTGTCCAAGTATTTGTTACAGTTTGCCGAATAAAGGTAAATGTCTG
>Ga0114962_10002251_pt1 | contig 16196 bp, 24 predicted proteins | sample C_130820_MF_Meta_FD_87017 | JGI IMG/M metagenome (GOLD analysis project Ga0114962, IMG submission 87017) | Freshwater microbial communities from Lake Croche, Canada to study carbon cycling - C_130820_MF_MetaG | ecosystem: Environmental > Aquatic > Freshwater > Lake | place: Lake Croche, Canada...
ATGACGAGCAGGTTTCGCGGGCCTCGCTCTTAACGACCTTGGAGCAACCGTGGTAGGCCTCGGAAAGGGCGATCTTGACCCTCGATCTCTGATGGGAGGAGTCGGGGCTGAGGGGGCCGCCAAAGAACTGGGAGAACAGGTTGTCGAAGACATCGTCTACGGAATTGCGACTGCGGAAACTGAACGAGGATGCAGACCTTCCGTAGAAGTCGTGCCTGCGCCTCTTGTCTTCGTCGCCTATCATCTCCCAGGCCGTCGTGACTTCCTTGAACTTAACGACGGCCTGGGATGCGTCATCGGGATTCCTGTCGGGGTGGTACTTGGCGGCAAGGGAGCGATACGCCTTCGCTATCTGCTCCTGTGTCGCCTTCTTGTCGACGCCAAGTACCGCGTAGGGATCCATATTACTCTTCGATGAAGACAGCCTTTATCTGAATCGGCTCTATCAGGATCCAGGGCCTATCGGGATTGTTCCTCTGGAACTTCTGTCCCTCGGGGAGCGGCGTATAGTTGCCGTGGAGGGTGACCCTGTCGCCCACCTTGAAGCCCCAGTCCGAGGCAACCTTGGGACCCAACTTGACAACATAGCCCTGCGGGGCGCCATTGACGGAGGCCGCAGAGTCAATATGGAGTATCGTCCCAAGGGCCTCCTGCGCTGTGAGCAACTCCACGAGGACTTGCGAACCGCACGGGTTTACGCCTACCACGGATGGCACGGGCCTTGCAGAAGGCGACCCGTCGGCACCAAGAATTCCATTAGACATTGTTTCTTCCTTATCTTTTTGAAGCGGGGAATCCGCCACTTAAGATAGCTGCAGCATTCCAATTCAATGGCAGGAAGAGTTTTTGCAGCCGCAAGTATTCTTCGCGTTCTGGTTCTGGAACTTGAAGCCCCTGCGGGTGGCCTCCTCTACCCAGTCGATGGTCGTCCCGTCCAGATGAACCGCCATTCAATTAGAGCTTCCAGACTCGTCCTTGTCCTTGGGTTCGACCATGCAGACGACAGACCTTCCTTCAGACTTCGGCCTAGACAGGGAAGATCCGTAGTCCTTGAGACGCTCCAAGAAGTCGCCTACGACCGCGATTCCTATGTCCTTGTGGGCGATCTCCCTGCGTCGGAACTCCAGCTTTATATTCAGCCTGTGTCCGGCCTCAAGGAACTTGATGGCGGACTTGAGTTTGGTGTCAAGGTCGTTTGGTTGTATGGAGGGCGATAGCCTTACCTCCTTGACCTGCGACTGCTTCTGCTTCCTTCGCTGCCGCTTCTCCTTCATGTTCTGCTCGAACTTGAACTTGCCGAAGTCCATGATCCTGCAGACGGGCGGGCGGCTGGTGGGCGATATCTCGACGAGGTCCAGTTCAAGTTCCATGGCCATGTCGATGGCCCTCTGGGTGGGTATCGAACCCATGTTGCGTCCGTCCTCGCCTATGACTACGACGGGGGACACTCTTATCTGGCCGTTGATGCGATGAAACTTGGCGTTTTCCTTGTTCACTAATGAGCTCTTTGGTCTATGCTGGTGTGGTGGGGGAGTCGATGATGTTTATTACGAAGCCGTCGGAAGAAAGAGGAACCCTCTTGACCCACTCCACCGCCGAGGTTCCGGGGGATATCTTCAGGAGCTTGAACTCTAGCCAATAGCAACCTGGCATGCTGGTCTGCTCAGGCGTCCATCCGAAGACGAGAAGGGTGTCGGCGAGCGCGTCGGAAACAGCGCCGTCGATTGACTCGACGCTTTCCACTATAGACTCAATCGACGCCGGTTCGTCCATGAACCTGAACACCCTCAAGCCAGTGCCCTTTTCCCACGCTTGAGCGGTCGTTCCATTCTGTCCCCTTGAAACCGTCACGGTTCGCGCCGACTCGTTTATCGACACGACCACCATCTTCTCAGGCGACCTAGCCCTAGAGGTGAGTATCGTATCGCCGACAAGGACGCTTTCGAACCCTATGTCGTCCGCGAACCTGATCTGGGTCGATGACGGAACCAGTGCGGATTTTAGTTTGGCGTCAAACCACATGCTGGCCTCCGCCACAACGCCCTCTTCATCAAGGTCTATTGGGCCATCGCAATCAGACATCGATATCTTGAAGGGGGGCCTTGTGTCGTGCCTTTTAATGCAAAAATCGGGCGTTCGGGGGCACGCCCCTGTGCCGTTGCACCCGCTGGCTCCCGATCCGCACCCCACCCCTATTTCGGCGTTATACATGAAAATACCCCAGAATATATAGGCGTGGCGAAAAAAAACGGCAGGACCGATGGCCCTGCCGTTTGATCGGGAAATTGATCACGGAAAATCACCCCCTTCAAGGAATCCCGATCTGACACAGCCTAATTTAGTTCGATTTCAAGAAAAATTCTCTTATCCAAGGGTTGGAAACGGGAATCTTGGAAACTTCCAAGCCCGACATCCTAATGAGTTCCTTCCGCATAGCCACGGACTCCTCGTTCTCGGTTATAGACCCCATTCTGTCGGCCATGACGATCGATCTGATTCCGAAGTTTATCATCCTCTGCAGGCAGTTGTTGCAGGGCTGGCCGGTGACATAGAGGCGACAAGACAGGCCGCGTTCAGAGGAGCTCTGCGTGACATTCAGCATCGCGTTCTCCTCCGCATGGATCATCCACTTGCGTTTCTCGTCCCTGATCCCGAAGGGGATCACGCTGTTGTCGGAGCCCTTCACCGGGCCGTTGTACCCGGTGCCTATGATGTGGTTGTACTGATTCACTATGACCGCACCGTGCTGAATGTCCGGATCCTCCGAACGGAGCGACACCGTACAGGCCAGCATAAGGAAATACTCGTCCCAAGAAGGTCTATCTCGCGTGTTCATTTTCAGGCCTTTCTCGACTTCTTTTTCTTCTTTTTCTTGCCCTTGCCCTTGAGGGCTTTCTGCTGGAAGGGCGTGGCGGTGGAGTGGCTATTTATCGCCGCATCGGGGATTGGCGGCATGAGTCCGAGGGCGGCGGCGGAACGAAGTCTTGTGAAGGGACTCGACTCGCGGGCCAATACCCAGTCCGAAAATTTGATTAATCCCATGAGACTATGTATCGCCGTCGTCGTCGAATTCGCACACCGCGTCGATGAGCTCCCCCTCGAGCTTCTCAATTTCCCAAATAACGTCCCCGACGCAGTCCGGTTCTCGGCCGAGCCTCAAATTCAACAACTTGGCCTTCATCGATATTTCGGCGAGGACGCCTATGAACACTTGCGTTTGCACAAGTTATTTGAGCTTGAATTGTCCCATTTCTATCTCTGCCAATTTCTCAAAGTCCAATTCCTTTTTGGCACGGGAGTGTTCCTTCTCCAGTCGGACAAACTTTCTCTTCATCTTCTCCGTCCATCTTTTCGAGCAGGGACGGCCAGAATGCTCCGAAAAATGAACAGTCGTTCGAAAGGAAAGGAAGTATTTTAGGAAGTCGTATCCTAGGTCGCGCTTGAAATACCGCGACATCCAGAAGGACTCGGAAGGGACGGGTTCGTTCAGAAAATCGGAAACGAACCTCATGTCGCGGTCGAGAATGGCACGCCCTCCAGGATCTCAAGGTGCATCAAAAGAATGCCCGCGGAGAATTCTTGTGGAACGCAACGATTTCTTATTGTCCTCAATATGCCTATGACGAGTCGGACATCCTCGGCGATGGGAGAATCAAGATTGGACTTGCAGAACCTTTCGACCCTTGCCATGGCTTCATACGCGGCGTCCGTGGCGTCGCATATGTTTATTCCAATACACAGATCGACATATCTGCTGTCGTGTATGTCAACGAAATCGGGAATGTGGCGATCCTTGAAGTACCTAGAGATATGAAGGCAAACCGCACTTTCCAGCTTTTTTCTATCCCCAAGTTCGACTTCCCTGTCTTCGGGACGCGCCACCCGCTTTGACGAACGAACCAGAACGCTACAGGACATAAATCACCTCCTTGAATTGTGGAAATCGTACCAAAAGAATATTCGAAGTCAATAGATATGGGTACGAAAAAACAAAAGGAGCAAATGTGAATAACAAAGTGGTGGCGGCCTTCGTCTGCGCGGTTGTCCTGACTGGATGCAATGTTTCGCCTTTCAGCCCGGCGAACAGGCCAAGAATAAAAAACAACGGGGAGATCGGCGACCTCAATACGAACCAGAACGGAGTCATGGCGGAAGTGATGAGCCTCAAGAACAAAATGGATGTTCTGGCGCGTGATGTCGAAAACCTGCAGAGCGGACTCATAAACAGCAACAACCGCAACTTCGGCGTTCAGATATTCCAGGGAGAGGGCGGCTTGGCGGCCGGCGTCGTGATCCTAGTGGCGCTGGCGTCTCTGGCGGTGAGTTACAAGCTGCGTGGGGACCGATACAAGAAAACTGCCGAGATATTCGGCGAGCAGGTCAAGAACTTCGGCAACGAATCGGTCGAGGAAAAGGTGTACGCGGAGGCGATCGCCAAGAAGGTGGAGAAGGATGTCTACCGCATACTGAAGAGCTAGTCTAGGTCGAAACCCTGCATCATGTGTTTCATGAGCGGAAACCCCTCGCAGTTGTCGCCGGCGGCGATTCCCAGTTTGACCAAGGAAGCCTTGTCGAGCGTGGATATCTCCCCGTCGATCCTCGCCTTGGTCTCAGACCTCATCTTTTGGCAGTACCACTTGCCGTCTTCAAGGTCGTCGCAGACCAAATAACGGCAGGTTTTTGTCATATCCATCTGGTGCAGGAGGCACACCTCCTCAATATGGCGATTAGTCAAAGTCACGACAACGAAACCCTTTCTCCTATTTTGTCTATCATGCGCTCCCTGCCGTGGTCGTGGTCGATTTCGTGCTGCATCAGGACGGACGCGATGCCTTCGTAGGGGCGGGAGAACGGCTCCGAAACAGGGCCTTCAGCCCCCTCGACGAGTTCAAAGCCACGAACCTGAACTCGCTCGAACCTCCGCACGACAAACCTTTGGCCGGGAAGGGAAAGACAGCCCTCCACGGAAGGCGAAGAAGAATCGCCGATAGGTTCGTACTCGCAGTCGAAGAAGCACTTGAACTTGAGGTCTTTAGGGTCCTCTGACCGAAAAACGAACATGCGCCAAGGAAGGCCGACCTGGGCGGCCGAAAGTCCCATCCCCTTAAGCCTGACGCACAGCGCCTCCATCCTCTTCGATGTGGAGTACATCACATGAAGGTCGTCAGAGGGAGTTTTGTAGGGCGTCGTCGGCACGGAATCAAGAGGGGCGATAGACAGGTCAATCGATTGCATCTGCTATGGCCTCCGCCTTGGCCCGCAACCAAGACCTCAAGCGATCGCGGTCGCCCGCGACATCCCCGGGAATCCTTATGATGACCGGTATGTCTTCTGTGTCGTTGACGAGCAACCCAAGAAACTTGGATACGAGATCCCTTATGAGCTGGGAGACATTCTTGTGTCCGAGTCTTGCAGAGGCCCGCTTTATCGTCTCATGCATTTCAGGATCCAGAGACAGGCTAACTATCTTGGACTTGACTTCTTTGGCCATTAATGGAACCTTTCAAAAATTAGACTTGGACAACTCTTTCCGACGCTCTATGCCTGCCTCTTTGCGCTTCCTCTTCCGCTTCTGGCCCGGACTCTCGTAGTACTGGCGCTCCTTGTACTCGGCGAGTATGCCTATCTCGTTGACTTGGCGCTTGAATATGGAGAGCATCGTGCGGAACGCCCTTTCGCGCTCGTAAACAGATGCATTATTGGGCAAATCCCTCGCCTCAACCCGAACCAAAGATTTTCTTCTAGCCATGTTAAATAGAGGGTTTTTGTCCCTCAGTCCCTTTCCACCCTTATGAATCTTGTACCGAACTTTTTGAGCTTTCTCTTCCTGACAGCGTCGTAGGGGACGATGTCGTTAGACTCCACGGGAGCAGGCCAAGAGTCCCTGTCCAGCCCCGCGGTCATCTCTTTGAGCCTCAACACAAGGTGATCGAACACATTCGTTCTCCACACGTTGGGGTCGCCCTTCTCTACTAGAGCTGCGAAAGAAAAAATGTACTGACGGGGTAGGCCGCGACCGCAAAGGTCGTTTATCTCGTACTCCTTGACAGCGTTGAACCTCTGCCTCTCGTCGAAGCAAAGGAAAGGACACCTAGCGGCGAGGGCGAGCCTTGAGGAGCCGTCGAAGATGTCAAGGACGCATCCGCAAGCCCTCATGGCGGACATCGCCTTGAGAGAGTCCAAAGGACCAATGCGAAGGCAGTTCTTGAGGTTGTCCTGCAACGTGTGGGAGAATCGATCTTCGTAGACGACAGGGTAGAAGCCCTCGGCGACGAGCCGGTCCAACAAAGAAGACCAGAACTCCCTGGGGATGGGCACGGAGGCACAGGATCCGTTCCTCCAAGAAACCGCCGTGCGCGATGGCCTGACAAATACCTTGTTTTCGCGCCTAGAGAGTTCGCGAGAGACATCCGCGCCCAATGACGAAGCGGAAGGGATGGAAGGCAGGTTGACCTTGACGTGCCTAAAGGAGTCGAAAAAAGCGGAGGTGAGGCCATTGTCGTAGTACGAAACGAGGTCCTTCTCCGACATGACATCGTAGAAGTACTGGTTCAGCGACCTCTGGAGCAGCGGCAAGATGGCAGAGGAGTTGCCAAAGCCCGAGGCTTCCGAAACAAGCTTCTGAAGGGCGGCCTGGTCGTCCACCTGCCAGTACTCGTCGACGTACTGAAACATGCCCTCGTCGCCGGGCCAAGAAATAAGAACAAAGTACCTAGACCCCTTCAGTTCCTCTTTGATCCTCTTGAGGAGAATGGAGGAGAGAACAAGCGACGACCTTCTGTCGCCGAAAAAGGGCAAAACCGTAACGCTCTCCACGGAGGTTGGGACATCTCGCTCTTTGTACCTGGTCCTCGTGACGCCGCACTTTTCTGCCGCCCTCTTGAGGATCGTGGTCACATCCATCAGATGTCACCGACCCTTCGGGCGTTGTCTTGTTTCATCGATTCCACAACGCTACTGTCGACGAGACCCATGTGATCCTCATAGTTGCCGGACTCCATTTCGCCAATGCATTCCTCGACTATTTTGAGGCCAGAGGCGTTGTCCCTATACACATTCAAATAGTGGTTTATTGAGAGTTTTCTTTTTCCGAAGTCGCAGAGGTTCCTTCTTATGCCCTCTTGGCCGTTGCCCCAAATCTGATCGGGGCTCTCGAACAACAGGTACGGGACGCCCATAAGCCCGGCCAGGCGGGTGGAGGCAGTCCAGAACTGAACGGTGAAATCGCACTGGGATATGATCGCCAGAGTCGACTCCAGATCTCTAGCCTCATCCATCCTAGAGAAGTCGACGACATCGGGCACTGGGCACGCCAGAGTGCTCTCCCTTTCCCCGAGCCAAATAGGCTCGTAGCCGCGGCCCCTCAGAAGGGACACGAGTCCCTCGTAAAACTCGGGCTGCAGGTTGCGTCCATAGCACTTTCTCGCCCGGGCAAAAACGCCCACGGATCTGGGCTTGAGGTGCTTTTTCACAGACTCCAACTTGTCTTCCGACGGACGGGGAAGCCTCAGGGCACGAGGCTTCCAGTAGGCCACGTCCCCAAAAATGGGACTGAGCAGGTTTTTACTGCCGCAGCGGATGCATGTGTTTTTTTCGTACCTGCCGTTCGCGTAGACCGTGTTATAAAAAAACAGGCAGTCGAAGCACTTGGCCGAAATGGCTATGTTGCCCAGATAGGAAGAGGGGACGACGCGACCGTACGACGCCAGGGCCTTCTCGACCCGCGCCAAATTTTTGGACTCGTGGTGGAACGCCCTCGCATATTCGCGGAGCCACATATGGCTCTCGTTCATCTCCCAGAACTCGTCCGCCAGATGCCTGTAGAGGTACTCTCTGCCCGCCCAGCCCACAACGATCCTGTAATCGCTGGGATGGTCGCGGATGATCCTCGGTATGCAGTAGATGACGCCCACGGTCTCGCATCCGAATTCAGAAAAGCAACAGATCACATTGATCCGCTGCTTGTCAGAAGGCCTGGGCCGGGCGCTGAACTTGTGAACCCTGAAGCCCACCTCCTCGAAGCACTCCTCCTTGGACAAGGAGGTCTTGTCGCCCGGGTTCCTCGGATGGCTCTTCAGGATCGGCCTCATGAAAAAACCCTGGTCATGATGGCGACGCCGCGGCACATGGGACACCTGAACCTTCTGGGCTTCCCGCACTTGGAACAGGCGGACGCGATCTCCTTGAGATCGGAAATGTCCTTGGATAAACCCGTCGTATGTCTAATCCACTTGCATGAACGACATTTGATAACGAAGCCGTCTGCCAATTTACTTGTTCCTGATCGTCCTGAAGACCCTGCGGGTCTCCTTGTCCTCAAAGAGCTCCCAGGCTTTTTTCTTGATGTCCTCGTCCTCGTCCTCGTCCAAGGACGCCCCCGCGAGGTCGTACCGGTACGCCCCCTTCCCTAACTTGCCCCCGCCGCGACCAAACTTGCCCGCGAGGTCCTGGCAGAGGGCCGGGGCGGAGACGCTTGAGGCCTTCGTCCTCACGCTCCCCTCCAGTCTGTTCCCGTCAACGATGGCGAAAACAACGGCGGTGTTGATGTCCTCCCATGTGACCATCTCGTCCGCCATGTCGGCGATCATGTCCCTGTGCTTGCTGGGTATTATGCCCATGCCCACCACGCCGACGCTCTCTTCGATCGTGACTCTCGAGGAGGCGAACGCCTTGGATTCTGTCCAGAACTTCGGCCTCTCGAAATTGACAATCTGCTTGAGGAGTATGGGATCCCTGAACGGGAAAAGACTGCTCCATGCGTTGAACTCATAAGAGCTGCAGTCGTCGGACATCAGGAACTCTGTGTCGGTGGTTATGCCCACCATCATCCCCGTGACAACCCTTGCGTCGCTCTCCTCGTTGAACTCCATGCCCAGGCGTTCGATCATCGAGAAAATAGTCGCACAGGCGCTGCCCGCCTTGAGGTTGATATAGAGGCCTTCGAAATTACGAGGGAAGTCCTTGTGATGATCGACCACTATGTCGAACTGACAGTCCCCGTCGGGGCACCCCGCGTTTTCGGGGATGCAGTCCACGGTGATCCTGAGCGAGTAGACGCTGGAGACGAAACTGTCGATGGGCCGAAGCTCAGGGTCGAGCAGGTTGACCATTGATCTGTTCTGGGGGTGGGAGATGGCACCCGTATAGAAAAGATCGGCGTTCGTTCCGAACTTGCCGAAGAGCCACTTGAGGCCCATCATCGAGCCTATGGCGTCAGGATCGGGATGGGGGTGCGTGAATATCGCGACCCTTTTGTGTCCCGACCGAACCATCTCGCAAAATTTGTCTAGAACCGCGAGGTCGGCTCTGTCCTGAGCCGATTCGGATGCCTGCATTTTTCTACCTATCAACCCTTCCCAGTTTGTCGCTCAACTCGTCTATCTTCTTGATCATCGCGGATATCTGCACGCTGTAGTCCTTGTTATCCATCTCGGCGGCCTTCGAACCAAGGTCGTGGAGCTTCTTCTTCATTTCCTCAAGCTCATCCAGATCTTCGTTGCTGAATGTCGAGCCAACCTGGCGGTCTTCAAGTTCCTGGTCCTTGCCTTCCGTCTCCCTGCGCACGGGATTCGGATTGGGGTTCGCAAGGGGGGCCACGCCGGTGTCGGCCTCGTCTAGCCTCTGCACGTCCACACCGCCGTCGGCCACGGCATTGATCGCCCTCCAGTACTCCGAGTCGCCCTTCTCGATGGAGTCGGTGTGGTTGTCCTGTCTGAATCCGAAGAAGCCCTCGTCCGATGTGTTTTTGGAGGTCGAAGGCGGACCCGAAGGGGCGTCAAAAATGCCCTTCTGGAGGGCCGCGTCCCACTTTTCCAACCAACCGTCAAAGTCGCTCTTGGCATTGTCCATTGATTCGCTCATAAATGTATTTAGGGCGACTCCGAGAAAATTTCAGCAACTTTCGGAGCCAACGCCAGAACGACGTCGACCACTATGCTGTTACCGAGGTAGAATATCTTCTGCTGTTCCGTGGCGTCAAGAAAGCAGTACGAAGGTGGAAATCCGAACATGCCGAGGCATTCCTTCGAGTTGAGCCTGCGTATGTTCTTACCCACCCTGTAGAGTCCGGTCTTGGCTCCCGGACCGCCAGAAGACGCACAGACGGTGATGCCGCATCCGCCGATGTCGTAAACCCTTTCGCCCTGCCGGCCACCTTTCTTTGTGGCGTTCAAGTGAACGTCAAAGAGTATCCTCGGGCGGAACGGGCGGGGTTTCGACTTCTTCGGGACAAGGTAGTAGCCAGAGGAGTTCCAGTTTGACCCATCCGAATTGTCTATGACGGAGGAAACGGGGCTGCACTTGTGCGATCGCCCCGGAAAGGAGAAGCTTCCGCCGAGAACCCCAACCATGAATATGCGCTGGCGGCACTGCGGCGAACCGTAGTGGGCGGAGTCCATCACCGCCGAAGAGAATCCGTAGCCCCGCGACTCCATGAGCGACTTTATGGTCGAATAGGTTCTGCCGCCGTCGTGGCCCTTGAGATTCTTGACATTCTCCAGAATCACAACCTTCGGCTTCTTGGCGTCGACAAATCGCAGCACATCATGGAAGAGGTTGCCTCTGTCGTCGCCGAACCCCTTCCGAAGACCCGCTATGCTGAACGATTGGCAGGGGAATCCCGCACACAAGACATCGAAGTCGGGGAGGCTTGAGGGATCCACGGCTCTTATGTCGCCCTCCGGCTTCAGGCCGTGGTTCTCCTCGTATATCCTGCGCGCCCGTTCGTCGATGTCGCAGGCGAAGACGCAATCGAACCCGCCGAAACTCTTGAACGCCTCGTGAAAGGCACCAAGGCCACAAAACAAGTCCACAAAGCGGATTGGGTCGCTCAAGAATTCGTTCCCTCCACGAAGGGACGCAAAAGAAGCCTGTCAACCATGTCGGCCGGCATCGCGACTCCTTCGACGGGACGGAACTGGTTGTACCAGCCCTTGCAGCGACCCGCGTACTTGGTGTTGCCGTCGAAGAACCTCCTGACGGCGAACTCCGTGTCTCTGGTGTACTGTGTGCTGAAGAGTGCCTCCTGGAAGTCGCCCCTCCTGACACTGTAGTTCTGGGCACAGCGAAGGAGTATCGTCAGGAAGGACCTCTTCATCGAGGACTCCACCCACCAGGACGAAACCCTAGCCCACGAGATGTTGTGCCTCTGGGTCGGACCGAACACCGACTTCTCTTCAATTGCGAGGACGGATTCGACCGCCCCCATGAAAGCGGCGATGTTCTTGCTTCGCTTGCGACGGTGGCAAAAGAGGAATCGTCGAACGCCCTTCGACTCCTCGTGGAAGTACTCCCTGCAGTGGAGCCACTCTCGAGCGAGCAGACTGCCGTCCGGTAGCATTTTGTCAACCTTGGAGAAGGCTCCCTTGTTCAGCCTCTGGTGCCTAGACGACGCCGGCATCTCCACTCGTCGCAACGGCCCCAAGTTCATGGTCGAATGCATCGTCGGTGACATCGGCATCTGACTCCTCGGCGGTTATGATCTTCGAAGTGATACGAGACGGTATCTTACCGCCGATGTCTTCAAGGCTCAATAGAGAAATACAACTCCAGTGGGGGTCGCCCTTCGGAACATTCGCCGGATCGGAATAGAAGAACATCTCCAGGGTGTACTTGTAGGGCTTCGCGGCGACCTCGCCCACCGACATGCCCGATATCAGGTCCTCTGCGATGAGGCGGGGAACCCTGTAGGCGTCCATCTCGGAGGCGAAGAGGAGCTTCCTCATGACTTGGGCGGTGGCCTCCATCTTGTTCTCCGTGGACGCCAGAAGAGAGATTATCTGCCTCTTCTCATTGCCGTCCATGAACTCAGCCACGGCTGTGTACTGCGCCATCACATCGCCCCTTGATGGCGTGCTGGTTCTTACATCCCTGAAGTGTTCATGAAAATTGCCCTCGTCGATCTCAATTTCCTGCATGGTGTTATCCTCCAACACAAATTAGTCGTTCTTGGGGCTTTCCTGAAGCCCGCCCTCTGGAACCCTCATGACCTGGAGCCTCACGTCGTTCTTCTTGTCCGCCGGGACGACCTTGTGCCTCATGCGCTTGGGAGGGGAGTCGAAGGTGTAGGACTTGAAGCCCGCCCCCGGGCGGGAGAGCCTCATCTTGAGGAATTTGCCCCTGTTTCGCTCCTCGTCCCAGAACTCCAGGTCCTCCTTGAACCTGTCGAAGTCCTCGGCCCAGAAGGTGACTCCCTCGACATTCCAGTCCTCGTCCTCGACCGTGACGTAGTAGTACCTGTTGTTGCTCTTGGATATCTTTTCCAAGGGAGGCTTGACAACAAGAACCTCCACGCCGGCGATCGATATGGACTCGTCCTCGCGGAACAGGTTGAACGAGTGCCCTCCGATGTAGTCGGGGCTCTTCTGGATCGGGTGATCCCAGCTGAAGCCGTAGTGCTTTCTCTCCAGATCGAACGAACTTGGCCACTTGTCGGCGGGGTACCTCCCCTCCGACTTCCATTCGCCAAGCGACACCGCGTACCTCTTGGCGATGTCGGACTTGTGCTCGAAACTCAAGACCGATCTGGCGTACTTCTTCGCGACCCCCATGAAGTCGGACGGCGAGAAGTCATCGGAAAGAAGATCGTCCAAGGGAGAGGTGTCGCCGCTGTCGCACAGGGACATGACGAACTCATGGGCGACGGCCCCGTCCCTTGCTTTGCTCCTGACCATGGACGCCATGGACTCAAGGAGCTCCTCGCGGCGCTTGATGTTGCGCTTCTCCTTGTCGTTGTTGCCCTTCGTCCACTTCTTGTAGTCCTCGTAGAACTCCATGAGCTCGTTCGGGGGGGCGTCCTTGAACACGCCGAGGTTGATGAGGGGCTCGACGACCCTCTTGTCCGTGCCGAAACGGGAGAGGAAGTCGGGGAATCCAGAGTAAGGACGCCCCGATGCGATCTTGTCCGCGACCTCCTGCCCGACCCCCTTGATATTGGAGAATCCGACATAAATCTCCTCGCCCACGATGTCGTAATTGACGCCGCTCCTGTCTATGTCGCACCTGTTGACTTTGATCCCGCTCCTCTCGGCCTCCCGCTTGTACATCTTCACCTTGTCCTCGTCGCCCTCGAGACCGAGCGTAGAGCAGAAGAACTCAAGGGGATAGTGAGCCTTCAGATAGAGAAGGCGGGAACTCGTGTGGGTGTAGGCCACGGCATGAGATCTGTTGAAGCCGTAGGCACTGAAGGAAATAAGAGTTTCGAACAAGTGTTCCAGATTCTTCTCGTCATCGGATTTTATCGGCCAACCTGTCTTCCTGCTGCCGTTCTCAAGGAACAGCCGCTTGTACTTGATGAACTCTTCCTCCTTCTTCTTGCTGATGGCCTTTCTTATCTTCTCGCAGTGGATGAGAGGAATGTCTCCTACGACATTCAGAATCTTCATAACCTGTTCTTGGTAGACGAGGATGCCGTATGTCTTCGACAGAATGTCCCTCATGCAATCAGGGATGTCGCCCTCCCAATCCTCACGACCTCTCTTCCTCTCGACATAACGCTCGTGCATTTTCATTCCGAGCGGACCGGGCCTGAAAAGGCTAGAGTAGGCCACGAGATCCTCAAAACGATCCACGCCTCCAGCCTTGATGAGTTTTCTCATGCCCTCGCCGTCGAACTGGAATATGCCGCGGGTCTCGGCCCTGTTGGCGATCTCCAGCGCCTTGGAGTCGTTCAGGTAGGATGTGTCGCTCCAGTCCGAGCATCCGTCCTTCGCCGAAATCGACCGCACCTCTGGGTGTCTCTGCTTGACGAGGTTGCAGCAGTGGGCGATCCTGAGCAGGTCTCTAACCGCCAGCACGTCAAACTTTATCAGGCCGACGGGCTGGAGGTCCTGGTCGTGCAGACCCTCGGTCCAACCGGAGACGGGGTTGCCGTCCGTGTCGATCATCACAGGGACTAGGTCGTCGATCTTGATGTTGGAGACGACGGTTCCTCCGGCGTGCTTGCCCCTGCCCCTGTTCCTGTCGATCAGCCTCCTCGAGGCATCGGCGATCTCGGGGTTGCGCTCGCAATAGGAGGCGAGTTCTGGCGCGGTCTCAAGAGCCTTGTCCCATGTGAGCGGGCGGCCGTCCTCGTCCTTGTCCTGAAGGTTCTTTGTTATCGACTGAATTTCCTGATGATCCGCGCTGTGCACGCGAGCCATGTCCAACAGGGCGGACTTTATGCCGAAAGTGCCGTAGTTGCCGATGTTGACGACCTTGTCGCGCCCGAATGTCCTCGGGCACCAGTCGTTCCTGAGGTATTCCTGGATAACCGGGATGTAGTCGACATCGATGTCCGGAAACTCCCCTTGGATGAACATCGGCTCGGATTCGGGATCGAAGTCGTCGGTGAGGCCGAGGAGATAGGGCAAAAGAAGGTTGTTTTCGTTCCTTGAAAACTTCATCTTCCTGTCGTACAGGTCAAGGAAGTAATCGTGCTCGGCCTGAGCGTCCACTTCCTTTATTTCAAGCCTCAGCCTGTCCTTCAGGTCGGGCATGCCCGAACATCGGGACTTCATGGCCTTCACGCAGATTTCCAGCAGCCTGTTCCTTGGGTCTTCCATGGAGGCATATCTTAAACACAAATGGATCGAAAATCAACGCGGTTGCCGCCTATATAACCTGCATTCATTGATTTGAAGGAGAAAAAAATGAGCAGGTTCCCGTCCTTCCTAGAGTACCTGAACGACAAAGGTACAGTCGTAGACAAGCCCGAAGTGGAGCAGGTGCCGGACTACAAAGGCCCCGAAGAGAAGAGCCCTCCCAACAGCAAGGTTCCATACAAGACCCCGGTAGCCAACAAGGCGCCGGCGAAGGGAGAAAAGGGATTCGCCGAGCTGGGCGACGGCAGGCTCAAGTACGAACCCGACACCGAAGTGAAGTACGATGTCATGAAGGACATCATGAAGGAGTATGTCGACGAGAAGGGCAAGGTCGTCGAAAAGGCGAAGGTGGACATCAAAGCCGACTACAGGGGTCCGCGGGTCACGGCCCCCAAGGGAGGCAAGCCCTATGTGTCACAGGCAGTCAACCCGGGCAACAAGGCACTAGGTGACATCGGCGACGCGGCCCTTCGCTACGAGCCCGACACCGACACAAGCAAGCCGACGAAGACGGAAGGCTTCCTGAACAAGACCAAGGACATGAGCCTGGCCGACTTCACCAAATACATGCTCAAGGAATGCGGATGCGGACAGGTGGAGGGAGAGGACATGCCGTATGTGACCGCGTACACGACGGGCAAGTTCCAGCCCCACCCGCCCGAGGTAATAAGGTACATATCCGTCCTGGCCGACAAGAACAGCGGCGTGCTCGAGAACCTCGTGAACCAGATGGTAAGCATGGGTTACCTGAACAAGCTGCTCAAGGCGATATTCTCTCATCCCCAGGCCTACGAGGAACTCACATCCCTGTTCAGCGACGAGGACGGGCCGTCAAGGTGCAAGTCGTTCGCCGGAGCAATGAACAACTCGTACGGCAAGTTCCTTTCAGACCAGGAAGGCATGTACGAGTCAGTGAGCTCGCCGCTCGGCTTCGAAGACGAAGAGGACGAAGAAGGACACAAAAGAAGAAAGCATGGACATGAAAACTTCGAAGTTGAAGACTCGGAGGAATCGGACGAAGACTTCGAAGACGAAGACTCAGAGGATTACGAGGGAGAAGACCTAGGCTCGGACGACGAAGAGGACGGGGAATACGAAAATCCCGATTCGCAAGATGACGAGGAGAACTCGGAAGAGCCGCACGAAGACGAGGAAGACTCGCTTGAGGATCACGACGAAGAGGAAAGACGCGAAAAGAGACTCAAGAAGAAATTCGCGCACGACCATCTGTTGGACGCGATGAAAAGCCACGAACACATGCTCAAGAAGATGAGAGGATAATAAATGGCTCCTTTTTGCATAAAGTATTCTGATTTCCTAGCCAATCCCAATCTTTATGAGGCAAAAAGCGCACCTCGATGGGGAGGTTGTCAGGACTGCGATTTCCTCAGTTCGTCAAGTTCCAGCGGATCAAGCAGCAGCTCGTCCAGCAGCATCGGAGTATGCACGCTCACCAGCGGGTCAATCCAGCCTTCGGTGGTGAGTTCGGGCTCGGGCACCCTTTTCAACCTCAATGATTTTGAGGTCAGAGCCTTCATAGAACAGTCCAATGACGGAGGCTCAACGTGGTTTTCCTACACGCAGACGACCATAGGAGCCAACACTTCACACAACACG
>Ga0114962_10002253_pt1 | contig 16184 bp, 1 predicted proteins | sample C_130820_MF_Meta_FD_87017 | JGI IMG/M metagenome (GOLD analysis project Ga0114962, IMG submission 87017) | Freshwater microbial communities from Lake Croche, Canada to study carbon cycling - C_130820_MF_MetaG | ecosystem: Environmental > Aquatic > Freshwater > Lake | place: Lake Croche, Canada...
AACATATAGCTGGTCTGGATCATTAGCATCTGGAGCAACTACATCTATGAATGTTGGATCTTATTCTTTTACTGGAGGATCTTATGTGATTTCAGCAAGAGTTGACAATGCAAATGGTAGTGGGGCAGATGCTAACACATCTAATGACTCTATTGCAGTAAGTAGAGGTACAGCTATGAGCGGTACTTATACAATTGGATTAACAGGTTCTCCTGATTATTCTTCTATTGCAGCAGCAGTTGCCGATTTAAATTCTAGAGGTGTTTGTGGAGCGGTAACGTTCAACATTGCTAACGGAACTTACACTGGTCAAGTAGCAATTGGAGCAGTTGCAGGAACAAGTGTAACCAATACCATTAAATTCACTTCAACTTCTGGAGACTCTTCTAAAGTAATTATCCAATCTAATGCATCGGCGTCTAGTACTCCAGCAGGAGCGGTTGTTACTTTAACAGGAGCTAAATATGTTACATTTAGTAAAGTAACCATCAAATGTTTAACAGCTGGAGGTTCTTATGGAACTCCGGTTTATTTTGCTGGTAATAACTTTTATAACAATTTTAACAATTGTAGAATTTATGCTCCGGGTTACACTGGATATGGATCTTATTTAATTTACCAAAATGGTACGCAGGATTCGGCTAATAGCTTTAATAATAACTTAATGAAATATGGTTATTATGCATTGTATTGGTACGGAAACAGTACTACTTATCCTAAAGGAAATAATATGAATGGTAACACAATAGATAGTACAGGATACTATACTTTCTATGTGATTTATCAATCTAACTTTAAATTTAGAAACAATACCGTTACAAATATGGGTGTTGGTACAAGTTACCAATACAACTATTTACAGTATGTAGATAAATTCAAAATCAACGGGAACAAATTTGTACAAGCGTCATCCATTACTAATGGATACTTTATGTATATGTATCAAGCAACAGGAACTGCTGCTGACCCAAATGACTTTAGTAACAATATGGTGACCATTGGTGGTGGTGCATATAATTATGGTTTTTACACTTATTACTTGTACTATACCAACTGGTATTATAACTCGTTCAATTTGGTGAATAATGCAGGAAGTTCTGCATCTGGTACTGACTATATCCATTATTCATATTATGGATCTAATTGGAATTTTAAAAACAACGTATTAGCGGTTAATAGCACATCCTCTTCTTATGGATTCTATAACTACTATACTTCTTTCAATTCCGGAGGATTAAATAATAATGATTATTACTTTAGCGGATCTTTCAATAACTATTATAACGGATCTTTCTGTTCTAGTTTAAGTTCTTGGAAGTCTACAACAGGACAAGATGCAAGTGCATTGAGTACAAATCCTGGATTTACATCCTCCTCTGATTTGCATTCTAATAGTACTGGTATAAATAATAAAGGAACAGCTATTAGCACTACCTTGCCATTTACATCTTATCAAATAGATATCGATGGTCAGTCAAGAAGTGCTTCTACCCCTGATATGGGAGCAGATGAGTTTACTCCTTTAGCAAATGATGCTGGAGTTTCTATCATTGACTCTCCTGCAAACGGATTCTGTGGAACTTTAACCAATAAAAATGTTAAAGCTAAACTTAAAAACTATGGTACATCTGCATTAACCTCTGCATATATCTGTTGGCAAGTAAATGGTGTTAATCAAACACCTTATAGCTATTCTGGTAGTTTAGCAAGTGGTGCAACCACAAGTTCTATAACATTAGGTACATATACATTTAATGCTAACACATCATATACCATTAAAGTATATGACTCTTTACCTAATGGAGGTTCTGACGGAAATAACTTAAACGATACTTTAACTAAAACAATTGGTTCTGCTTTAAGTGGAACATTTACAATTGGAGGTACTACTCCAGATTACGCAAATTTCACAAGCGCTATCACAGCATTGAATACTAGAGGTGTTTGTGGACCGGTTACTTTTAAAGTAAGAGATGGAGTTTATAACGAAGGAATCACATTAACAGGAATCAGCGGAGCATCTTTTGCAAACCGTGTGACTTTCACTTCTCAAAGTAATGACAGTAGCAAAGTAACGTTGAATTATACAACCTCTACTTCTACAACTACTTTAGGAGTAGTTAATATCTTCTCTACAAGTTATTTAACAATCAAAAACATGACCATCTATGCTAATGCAACAGGTAACTATTGTACAGGTGTAGTATTGGCAGGAGGGTCAAATTATGACTCTATTAGCCATTGTGTTATTAGAATGGGAAGTGGTATAACTTATCCTTATGGTATCTATATGTATTACTATTACGGAAGTAGCTACTATTCTAACCATTCTAACGTAATTGATGGTAACTTTATTAGAAGACCATATTATGGTGTTTATGCATACTGTTATACAGGAACATATCCTTATACTGCGGATTCTAATAAAATCATCAATAATATTTTTGATTCTACATCAAGTACTTATGGAATTTATGGTTACTATAATAATGCGATGGTTGTTTCTGGAAATACTTTCAGAAATACTGTTGCTACTCAATTTTATGGTATCTATGACTATGCGTACTACACAGCTATAGGGTTAAACTTTAACAATAATAAATTGTATTCGCCTAATTCTTATGGATATGGAGTTTATTCAATTTATAATGGTTATGGAACTACACAAACAGATGTTTTAAGAATTTATAATAACATGATTTCCTACGGTGCTGCTAATAACGGTACTACTTATGGAATCTATCCTTATTATTCTTATAACTATGCATGTTATAATAACTCTGTTTCAATCAGTGGAACTAACACTGTTTCTGCACCAATGTATCCTACTTATACAAGTGGTGATACAGTTAAAAATAACATATTTGCAAACTTTGGTGGTGGATATGCTTATTATAACTTATACGGAAGTCCTTCTATAGTAAATTATAATGATTTATGGACTACAGGGTCTGTAATTGGTAACAATAGCGGTACTACTTATGCTTCTTTCAGTGCCTGGAAATCAGGAACTGGATATGAGGCAAATGGAGTAAACGTTGATCCTAAGTTTTATGACAACAATACAAACTTGCACGCTAAAGCAGCAGGTATTAATAATGTTGCAAATTCTTGGGCATATTTTGCAGGTAAAAAAGACATCGATGGGGATACAAGAAGCGCATCTACTCCAGATATGGGAGCGGATGAGTTTACACCTCCTGCAGCAGATGCAGGATTAACAAGTATTGATAGCCCTAGTGCTTTCTGTTCTTCTTATTCTGGAAACCTAGTTTTCAAATTGAAAAACTATGGAACGTCTTCTTTAACTTCAGTAGATATTGTCTATTCAATAAATGGAGGTACTCCATCTACATATAGTTGGTCAGGATCTGGATTGGCACAAAATGCAACGGTTCAAGTTGCAGTAGGAGCTGTATCCTTTGGATCCACTAATACTACAGTTAAAGCATGGGTAGTTAATCCAAATGGAGTAACTGACGGAGATGCATCTAACGATACTGTTCAAGACAATAGTATTCAACCTTCTATCAGTGGTGTAAAAACTATTGGAGGAACTAGTCCTGATTATGCTACTGTTACAGCAGCATTGGCAGCACTTAATACAAAAGGAGTTTGTGGACCTACTACATTCTTAATAAGACCAGGTTCTTATTCTGGACAATATAACATTGGAGCTATTCAAGGAGCAAGTGCGGTTAACACCATTACTTTCAAATCTTCTACTGGTGTAAATACAGATGTAACCTTAAAATATCCTGCTTTAGGAACAGCTACAAGTAACTATGTAGTTAACTTAAACGGAGCTCAATATTTTACATTTAAAAACCTAACCATTACAAGAATCTTGTCTAATACTTACTCTCAAGTAGTATTGTTAAACAATGGAGCAAGTAATGACTCATTTGTAAATTGTAGAATAATCGGAGAAAACATTGGTGCTACTTATGTGGCAAACAAACCATGTATCAACGTTGATCCATTAACTAAATCATGTAATAACTTAGTATTTACAGGAAATACCATCCGTTACGGTGGTGATGGTTTATTCATTGCACAAAATACATTTACTACTGACTATCATGCTGGTGTTGTTGTAACAAACAATACAGTGGATTCAGCTTGTAGATATGGTATGATTGTTCAATTGTGTTACCAACCAACGGTTTCTGGTAATACTATCAGTAACTTACAACAAAATACTGGAAGTAACTATGGACTTTATATGTCAAGTGACTCAGGTTCATTTAACATTAACAATAACAATGTTTACTTACCAAACGGAGGTTTTGGATTGGCTTTAGGAACTTTCCCTAATACCACTAATACCACTCCAGTTAAAGTATATAATAACTTTATCAATGTTGGTGGAGGTAGCTCTATTCCAACTTATGGTTTATATGACTTTGGTGGTGTTGGATATGACGAAATTGTTTACAATACAGTTAAGTCAACTAACCCAACTACTACATACCCTGCATATTACGGATTAAGATCAGTATCAACAGGTACGGACTTAATCAATAATGTATTTGCTAATACAGGTGGTGGATATGCATTATATACTTCTAGTTCTTCTTATTTAGACTCAGCGGTAAATAATGACTTGTATTCAACTGGTACTAACCTAGCTTATTACAGTGGATCCACTTATACGGCTTTAAGTTCTTTAGCTTCAGGATCTGGTAAATTTGGAAATTGTGTTTCCACTGACCCATCATTCTTGTCTGCGACTAACTTACACGTACAAGCAGCTGCTTTAAATGCTGCTGGTGTTCCTTCTTGGAATATTACTACGGATTATGACGGACAAGCAAGAGACGCTTCTACTCCAGACATGGGAGCAGATGAGTTTACTCCAAGTCCAATTGACGCAGGTATTTCTGCATTTACATCTCCAACAGCAGGATTCTGCTCAGGTTCTAACAGTATTATTGCAACCATTAAAAATTATGGTACTTCTACATTAACATCTGCTGATATCAGATGGTATATTAATGGTACTGCACAAACTACTTATTCTTGGACTGGTAGCATTGCATCTGGTTCATCTGCAAGTGTTTATTTAGGTACTGCAACATTAACAACTGGTTTAAATTCTATTGCTGCTGTAGCTGCTAATGCAAACAGTAGTGGTCCTGACGGTAATACAACCAATGATAGTTTTAACTATTCTGCACAATCAGCTTTAAGTGGTACTTATGTGATTGGAACAGGAGGAGACTATTTAACTTTTGCTGCCGCAAAAGCAGATTTAGCAAGTAGAGGTGTCTGCGGTGCTGTTGTTTTCAATGTTAAAACAGGTACTTACAATGAGCAAATGTCATTAAGTACATACGCTGGTATGAGTCCTAGCAATACGGTTACATTCCAAGCACAATCTGGAGATTCTTCAAAATCCATTTTAACTTGGTCCGCTTCTACTAGTTCTATTAACAACTGGACAGTTGATTTGAATGGTGCAAAATATTACATCTTCAAAAAAATCACTATTGCTAGAGATGGTTCTAGTACATATGGAAACGTTATCAACATGAGAAATAGCTCATTATTTAACAAATTCCAAAACTGTATTTTAATTACTACGGCATCAACTTCTAGTCAACAAAATGTTATTTATGCAGCTAGTCCTTCAACGGATTCATCTAACGTATTTAACAATAACATCATCAGAGGAGGTTATTATGGAATCTACATGTATGGAAGAACAAGTGCTCCTTACTTAAGAAATAATCAATTCACTAATAATAGAATTGACTCCTTCTTAGCTTCTGGTACTTACTTCTATTATAACAATGACTTGAACTTTAGTAATAATATTATTAGAGACGGTCAAGGTTCTAGCTATAGCGGAACATCAGGATTCTTTTCTTATTATCTATACAATACTACAGGATTAACAAAAATTGATGGTAATAACATCAATATGGGTCCATTAAGTTATGGTAGTTATGGTATGTATTTATACTATACGCAAGGAACAGGTACTTTCCCAGTGAGAGTAAGTAATAACATGGTAACTAACCCAAGTGGTCAGTTGTACTATTATTACAATAATGCGGCGATTTATACTTATTATGGTTCATTTATTAATATTTACCATAACAGTATTTTTGAAGCTAACACTACCAACGGAACTTATCCGTATTACGGAGGAGGTTTATTTAATAACTATGCTACACACTTAAAAATCTTTAATAACATTACTGTTATTGACAACGGAGGATTAGGTTATGCTGGTTATTATGCTGGTGTAAATAGTAGTTATGTGGACTCTATGGACTACAATGACTATTGGGTAAGAACAGCAGGATCTATCGGATCTACTAACTATAGTACTTATTCTACTTTAGCTTCTTGGAAATCTGCAGTAGGTTCATCTTATGAGTCAAACTCCAAAAACATTAATCCTAACTGGACTAACATTGCAGGAAACGTATTTGATGTAGGTAATAAAGCTTCATTAAATAACTTAGGTAAAGGTTATAGAGGAATCACTACAGATTATTACGGAACTGCAAGACTTGTTGCTACTCCAGATATGGGAGCAAATGAATTTACGCCTCCAGCAAATGATGCAGGGGTTGCAAGTATAGATACTCCAGCATCTGGATATTGCCCAGGTACTAAACCAGTCTATGTAACTATCAAAAATTACGGAACAGCTACATTGACTTCAGTTGATATCAGCTATTCTGTGAACGGAGGTAGTACTACTACTTATAGCTGGTCAGGTTCAGTAGCTGCAGGTGCATCTACTCAAGTAAACATCGGAAGCGCGTCTTTCACTTCAGGTACATATTCATTAAGAGTGTTGACTTCAAATCCTAACGGAGGATCTGATGGTGATACAACAAATGATAGAATTACTAAAAATAATATCGGTCAAGCATTAACTGGTACATATACAATTGGAGGAACATCCCCTAATTACTCTACTATTAATGCAGCGATTACAGACTTATATGCAAAAGGAGTTTGTGGACCAGTAGTGTTCAACATCCGTCCAGGAGCATATAATGAAAGAATGTTGTTTACAGGACCAATCGGGGGTGCTTCTGCAACCAATACTGTAACTTTCCAAGGAACATCATCAGATTCTACTAAAACTAGAATTTATTATGCTGCAACTTCAAGTTACGGAGCAGTTAATCCTACAATTGACTTAAATAACGTAAGTTATTTAGTGTTCCAAAAACTTTGGTTAGATAGACCAGCTCCTGGTACATACTACTATGATGGTTCTGTTGTTCAATTCAGAAATGTTTCTAATTACAACACTATTACCAACTGTTATATCACGGGTTATGCTCAGTTTATGTATTATCAATACCAAGCATTGATTTATTCATCTGGTACTAACGATAATAACAATACATTTACAAATAATAGATTCCGTGGAGGATATGCTGCCCTTTACTGGTTTGGAGCTTCCGCAGGAAGCCAAGAGCAAGGAAACAGATTTGATAATAACTTATTTGACTCTGGGTACTATTACAATACACAAATCTATTATAACCAAGGATTGAAATTTGGTTACAACCAATGTACAAATCTTCAATATGCTAACTATGGTTATGGTGCATACTTCTATTACTGTTATGATATTGCATATCTTAGAAATAACGTATTCAATAATACTTCAGGGTATTATGCATTGTATATGCAATATTGTCAGGCAAGTAGTTCTTCTGCACCGAGAGGTTTAGTAGCTAATAACTTTATTAACTTAGGTGGTAGTTATGCGCAATACGCATGGTACAACTATTATTTTAATAACTTAAACATCTACAATAACACAGTTAGATATTCTTCTGGTTATAGTGGATCCTATGCAGCATACTTCTATCCTTCTGGATCTAGCCCTTATCCTGATTTAGTAAACAACATCTTTGTTTCTGCAAATAGTGGAAACTTTGCATTGTCTAACTATTCTTATGGATATTATAGATCTATAAACTATAATGATTATTACAATGCTGCTGGTGGATCATCCCTAGTTTATTGGAATTATTCATCATACTCTACATTAGCGGCATATAAATCAGCTTCTGGAAAAGATTCAAATGGATTGAACATAGATCCTTCTTTTGCAGCAACTAATGATTACCACATCAATTCAACAGCGTTGAACGGAGCAGGTAAAAACTTGTCTTCTATTGTAAATAATGACTTAGATGGTGAAACAAGATCATCTACAATGGATCCTGGTGCGGATGAGTTTACTCCTCCTGCAAACGATGCTAAAATGGCATCAGTTGACTCCCCGGTTGTTTATTGTGGCGGTGGTTCTAGCAACATCAAAGCGACATTATTTAACCAAGGTACTTCTACATTAACATCTGTTGACATTAAATGGTATGTAAACAGTGTTTATCAAGGAACTTATAGCTGGTCAGGTAGTCTTGCTTCTGGAGCATCTACAGCGGTAACAGTAGGTACTTATGCTTTCTCAACAGGAAGTTATAACGTTGCAGTGAGATCAACTAATCCTAATGGATCAACTGATGGAAACACAGCAAATGATAGTGCATACAAATTGAACATCTCTGCAGGTTTAAGTGGTACTTACACAATCGGTTCTTCTGGAACTTATTCTAACTTCAGTTCTGCAATCAGTGACTTATATACTTATGGATTATGTGGACCAGTTGTATTCAATGTACAATCAGGTTCTTATAATGAAAGAGCAGTATTTAGTGGTGCAATTAGTGGTGCATCTCCAATCAACACGGTTACATTCCAATCTGCAGCAGGAGATTCATCTAAAGCAAGAATTTACTATAACGCATCTAGCAGTTACGGTAGTGTAACAGCTACAGTTGAGTTCAATGGTGTTAGTTATGTAAACTTCAAAAAACTATGGATTGACAGACCATCTACTTATAGTTATAATTACGATGGAGCATCTGTTAACTTCTTAGGTGGAGCAAGTAACAATACAGTAACTAACTGTTTGGTTACAGGACAAAGACCGTATGCTTACCCTGCATATTATCAATATCAAGCACGTTTTTATGGAGCTGCTTCTGCAACTAATAACAACATCTTGAATAATGATATCAGAGGTGGATATTCTTCTTTCTACTTATCTGCAGGAACAGGATGGAACATTCAAGGTAACAGATCTGACTCTGTTTACTATTACAATGCTTACATTCAAACTACTACAGGGTTGATATTTGGTTATAACACATTAACCAACTATACCAATACAAGTATGCAGTATTCTGTTTACTTGTACAGTAATACTGATATTGTTTCTTTCAGAAACAACAAAGTATATATGCCTTATGGATATTATGGTATCTATATGTACGGTAATACACAATCAGTTTCTGGTAACAGAACACTAATTGCTAATAACTTTATATATGGATCTGGTAGCAACTGTTATTATACTGTGTATAGCTATTATAACCAAAATATGAGATGGATTAATAACTCTATTTATCACAATAGTGGTTACTCTTCGTCAGGTTATTATGGTATGTATTTATATAATTACTCAGGTTCTTTACATGAGTTTGTAAATAACATTGTAGTATGTAACGTTGCAAGTGAGGCTGGATTATATTTATATAACAGTGGAAATTATAGATCAATTGACTATAACGACTATTATAATACTGCAGGAGGGTCAAGTTTAGTAAACTATAATGGTACTAACTATACTTCCTTAGCTACTTATAAATCAAGTACAGGTAGAGATTCTAATTCAATTAGTGTTAATCCAAGTTATAATGCACCTTCTACTGGTGACTTACATATTAACTCTACAGCACTTAATGGTTCTGGTAAAACTTATAACACAGAGATTACTAATGATATTGATGGAGAAGCTAGGTCTTCTTCTATGGATATGGGAGCGGATGAGTTTACTCCTCCAGCAAACGATGCTAAAATAGTATCTATTGACTCTCCAGTAGTTTATTGTGGTGGTGGATCACAAAACATTAAGGCTACATTGATCAATCAAGGAACAGCTACTTTAACATCTGCTGATATTAAATGGTATGTAAATAGTGTTTATCAAGGTACTTATAGCTGGACAGGAAGCCTAGCTTCTGGTTCTACTGCTCAAGTAACAGTTGGTAGCTACGCGTTTACTTCTGGTTCATACAGTGTACAAGTTAGATCTACAAATCCTAACGGTACAATAGATGGTAATCCGGCAAATGATAGTTTATCTAAATCTGGTATTACTGCCGGTATGAGTGGAACTTATACTATCGGTTCATCTGGAACGTATTCATCATTTGCATTAGCAATTGCTGATTTATATGCTAAAGGAGTATGTGGTCCTGTTGTATTTAACGTTGCAACTGGGTCTTATAGCGGTAGAGCAGTATTTAACGGCGCTATCAATGGAGCTTCTGCAATCAATACAATCACATTCCAATCTACAGCTGGTGACTCATCTAAAGCAAGATTATATTCCAATGCTTCAAGTAGCTACGGAGTTGTAACTGCTACAGTTGAGTTCAAAAACGTAAGTTATGTAATATTCAAAAAACTATGGATTGACCGTGTTTCTTCTTATACCTATAACTATGATGCGTCTGTTATTTCCTTCACAGGAGGTGCTAACTACAATCAAGTTACTAATTGTAAGATAACAGGACAAAGACCATATAGTTATCCTACTTATTATCAATATCAATCTATGATTTATGATGCAACAGGTAGCGATAATAACAATACCATTTCTTACAATAACATAGTGGGAGGTTATACATCATTCTATTTTGTTAGTGGTAACACTGGAACTACAATTATTGGTAATATTTCTGATTCTGTATATTATTACAATGCTTATATCCAAAATCAAACTGGATTAGTGTTTAATAACAATACAATCACAAATACGGCTAATTCTACTACAATACAATATCCATTATACTTGTCTTCCAATACAAGTATTGCAACTATAAGTGCTAATAAAATATATGCACCTCAAGGATATTATGGTTTATATATGTATGGAAATCAACAGTCTAGCTCTGGAGTAAGAACGTTGATTAGTAATAACTTTATTTATGGTGGTGGTGCAAACATGAATTACACCGTTTATTCTTATTACAACCAAAACATGAGATGGATAAACAACTCCATTTATGATAACTCTACTTATGGTGGTAACTATGCAATGTATATGTACAACTTTGTAGGTTCTTATAATGAGTTTGTTAATAACATTGTTGCAACAAGTAATGCTAATAAACCAACGGTTTATATGTATAATTATGGTTATTATAGATCTATTGACTATAACGACTATTATAGCAGTGGAGGAGCAACCAATTTAATAAACTATAATGGTACTAACTATAGTACATTTAGTGCGTATAAAACTGGATCAGGAAGGGATTCAAACGGATTTAACGTAAATCCATCCTTTGCAGCTGCGTCATCTGGTGATTTCCATATTACTCAGACAGCATTAAATGGAACGGCTAAGTCTTACAACACAGAAGTCCCTACAGATATTGATGGTGATGCAAGAACATCCACAATGGACGTTGGAGCAGATGAGTTTACTCCTCCAGCTAATGATGCATCAATTGCTTCAATTGATACGCCTCAAACAGCGGGATGTGGTACTCAAAGAATTGTGGTTACTTTATCTAACTCAGGAACAGCAACCTTAACGAGTGTTGATATCCGTTGGAGAGTTAACGGAATTGCAAGTACTTATAGCTGGTCAGGAAGTTTAGCTTCTGGTGCAACTCAATCCATCTACTTAGGATCTGTGTCTTACACATCAGGTACTTATGTTCTTTCTGCAAGAACATTAAATCCTAATGGAGGAGCAGACGGAAATACCGCAAATGACTCAGTAGGGAAATCTACTACAGTGGGTATGACGGGTACTTATGTAATTGGATCAAGTCCATCTGACTATACTACAATCGGTGCAGCAGTTTATGACTTAAGCACAAGAGGTTTATGTGGTGCTGCTACATTCAATATCAAAACGGGTACATATAGTGAAAACTTAACTATCCCAGCGATTGCAGGATCATCAGCAACTAATACAGTTACATTCCAATCATCTGCATCAGACTCATCTAAAGTTATCATTACTAACTCATTTAGTAACTATAACCAAACAGATGCGGTTGTTAGATTTGCAGGAGCTCAATATGTTAATTTCAAAAAATTAACAATTGATAACTCTTCTCAGTTATACTACTATTACGGTTCTGCTGTAACTATTTATAACAACTCTTCTAACATCAACTTAACCAACTGTAGAATTTGGGGTATCAGAAATCCTGTTTATGCTGGATATTATCAGTATGTTGTTGCAGCTCCAACTTATAATTCTTTGGATACTGCAATTAGCATCACTAATAACGCTGTAAGAGGAGGTAACTTCCAAATCTATACTTACAACAGTTCTAACTCTTACTCTGGTAATAAGGGATGGGTAATTAACGGTAATAATTTTGATTCCATTTGGTACTATGGTATTTACAAATACTACTATGCTCAAAGATGGACGATTAACAATAACACGTTTAACTGGCATCCAAGCTCTTACTCCACATCTTATGGATTGTATTGTTATTATAACTATTACAATACAAACTGGTTAACAGAGACAGTAAGTGGTAATAAATTTAACTTACCTACTAACTCTAACACTACTTATGGTGTATATAGATATTACTGCTATAGCTTTAGCCCAACAGGTTATAACTCTAGATTCAGATTCTTTAACAACTTTATTGCTGTAAGAGGAAGTGGAACACAATACGGTTATTATGAGTATTATAACTCAAATAATGATGTATTTAACAATAACGTATCTATTACAGGTAGCGGTACTCTTTATGGATTCTACATCCCAAGTTCTTATGGAGCTACTAATGGATGGGTATTCCGTGGAAATAACCTTTACAGTAGTCAAACAAGCTCTAACCCAGTTTGGTATATGGCAAGTGCAAGTACAAGCTCTGTTGTTTCTAACAACAATAACTTCTACATTGCAGGTGGTAATATGGTTTATTATAATGGTACTACGTATTCTAGCTTAAGTTCATATAAATCTGGAACAAGCCAAGATGCTAACTCTTATAATGTTAATCCAAATTATAATTCTTCAACTGACTTACATGTTACCAATTGTGCGTTGAAAAACAAAGGATGGGTATTAAGTTCAGCTTTCAATTATGATATTGACGGTCAAAGTAGAGGTACATATCCTGACTTAGGAGCAGATGAGTTCACTGGTACAACTGGTGTATGGGCTGCAAATGCTTTAGATTCAGCTTGGTCTAATACAGAAAACTGGTGTGACGGAACGCTTCCATTAACCACTACAAGTGTTGTGGTAGATGTAACTAACTCTCCTAGTCACCCTGTAATTAGCTCAGGAACTGCTGCTGCAAATACTATCACTCAAACGAGCTTAGTAACTAAATTAAGAGGTGGTCAATTAGATTTAAAATCTAGCTGGACAGGATCTTTAGTAGCAACAGGAGGTACATTAAACTTTATGGGATCAGCGACACAAAGTATCCCTAGCCAACAGTATTACAGTGTAATGGCATCAAATGGTGTTAAAAACCTTGGAGGTAATGTTACCTTAAATGGAGATTTAACTATCAATGATGCTGCAACCTTAAATATCGGAGCAAATACATTCAAATTAGGAGGTATTTTAACTCAGAATGGTACAGGTGCATTGAATGGAGGTTCAACTTCTAAAGTATATGTACAAAACAATGCTGCAGATACGATTACATTTAAACCAATTACTTTAAGCGTGTTCAAAGTGACACGTACAAAAGGTGCAAGGTTAGATAACGGAGCTACAGCTGGTAAAATGACAGTTAATGACTCATTGATACTTTCAAGAGGTCATTTGAGAAACAATACTGGTTCTGCCAAGGATACGGTAGCAACAGGAAGTGCATCAACATTTGTAGATGAAACTAGTGGATACTTTGTTTATGGTGTGTTCCAAGCATATCCTCAGGCATTACCATTAGGAACTTTAGTTGCTTTCCCTAACGGAATCAACATGACAAGAACAGGTGGATTAAACAATCCAGGAACTGTAACTGTTAGACGTTTCTTAGCGAATGACCCAGCATTGTTTACTTCTTATCCGTTAGTACATGGTGCTTTATCATATGGTAGAATGAACGAAAGATGGACGTTCGACGGAACTAACCCAGTCACAACAGGTTACAAAATCACTACTGATTTTAAATATTCTGACTCTGCATTAATCCTAAATGGAAGATCAGAAAGTTTATTGAACTTATTTGCTCGTAGTAACTCTGGAACTCAATATTTGTGGCAAGGAAGAACTGCATTGAACACTAGTACTAATACATTGACAGATACAGTATCACATTTCTCTGATTGGTTAATCGGAGGAGGTACAGATCCATTACCAGTAGAGTTAATCAACTTTACTGCAAGCTTAAGAGATGCACAATCTACTAACTTGAATTGGATCACTGCATCAGAAATCAACAACTCTCATTTTGAGATTGAAAGATCAATTGACGGTAAAGAGTGGTTATATGTAGGTCAAGTGAAAGGAAACGGTACTACTAATACAATAATGAACTACTCATTTGTAGATAGATTTGGATTAGCAATTACTAGCCCTATCCTTTATTACAGATTAAAACAAGTGGATTATAACGGCGCTTATGAATACTCTGATGTACGTAAAGTGACTCTTAACGCTAAAGCGGATGGAATCAAAGCATGGTACAACAGAAACATCACTAAAGCTCAGGTTACAATTACTTTAGCATCTGAAAAACAAGTATCTGTTACATTGATGACAATGGACGGTAAAATCCTAGGAACAAAAGATGGCGATATGATCAAAGGTTCTACTTTAGTAGAATTTGATATGGCTAACTATGCAAAAGGAGCTTACATCATTATTGTTAACACAGGTACTGACGTGGTGAATCAAAAATTCATCAAGTACTAATTAATTAATACTAGGAATTAGGTAAACTAATTCTGAATCATAAGAGAAGCCCTCCAGACAGCAATGTCTGGGGGGCTTTTTGTTGTTAATAGCTTAAGAGTTGGCAAATCAGGTTAAGCCATTGAATTTAATATCCTTAATTTTGAAGGATAAAGATGAGTCTAAAGAATATAAATACATTGTTTAAGAGTCCGGTGGAGGGATTGATTCCACTTAGGAATCCAGATTTTAAGGATTTGATGTTGGATAAATTAAGTCGTCAGGCTTTTATGAAGCATAATGGATTTGGATTAACTAAAATTGAGTTGGGTTATGTGGAATCCTACAATGTGTTTGAACCTTGGTTACAACAACAAGACGGGATACTTCATGGAGGCGTCATTAGTACTATCCAAGACATAGTAATGGGATTTGCAGCATTTACTACGTGTGAAAAGGATGACAGAGTGGTCACCTCCGAATTGAGCATTAGTTATCTAAATCCGGGAAGAGGGAATCATATCCTTGCAAGAGGATGGGTTACCAAAGCAGGTAAAAGACTTTGTTATTGTGAGTCAGAAGTCTATATGATAGACGACCATGGACAGATCATTAATTTAATATCTAAAGGGAAGAGCCTAATGGCCGTTTTAGAAAATCGGAATAAAGAGGTTTCCAATAATACAAATGACTAAAATTAGAACGATTTGTGCTGTTGCCAGTCCGCAAGGTATTGGAGCCCTAGGGACCATCCGGCTAAGTGGACCCGAGGCTGTATCCATAGTTAGTTTATTGTTTTCTAAGTCTGATAAATTATGTCAATCCAAGGGATATGAGTTGATTTATGGTCAATTAAAGCACAGAGGAGAGATTTTAGATGATGTTTTGTTAAGCGTCTTTAAATCGCCTAAAAGCTTCACTGGAGAAGATACTGTTGAAATATCCTGTCATGGGAGTGAACATATATTAAAACGCGTGACAGAGGCTCTAATAGAATTAGGAGCAGATCAGGCACAGGCTGGTGAGTTTACACAACGGGCTTTTTTGAATGGGAAGTTGGATTTGAGTCAAGCGGAAGCTGTTGGGGACTTGATTGCTGCGGAGTCGGATGCAGAGCGTTTGGCTGCTTTGGGTCAATTGCAAGGTGGTATAAAATTAAAAATTGGTGGATTAAGAGAAAAGCTTATTCATTTTAGTGCTTTGGTGGCATTGGAGCTTGATTTTGGTGAGGAAGATG
>Ga0114962_10002254_pt1 | contig 16181 bp, 29 predicted proteins | sample C_130820_MF_Meta_FD_87017 | JGI IMG/M metagenome (GOLD analysis project Ga0114962, IMG submission 87017) | Freshwater microbial communities from Lake Croche, Canada to study carbon cycling - C_130820_MF_MetaG | ecosystem: Environmental > Aquatic > Freshwater > Lake | place: Lake Croche, Canada...
GTAGCGTGGGCTCTGGGTTCATAGGGCTCTGTAGAAAATTCTCTATATAACGGTGCTACTGATCCTGGATCGTTCTTCATACAATATTTATTGCCCCTGTAGACAAATTGGTAAAGTCACTCTCCTCAAAAGGGAGTACATGGTCTTGGTTCGAATCCAAGCAGGGTACCAGGCAAAATCTATTACTATCATTAAAAAATACAATGGCAAAACCCATTGACTTAGGCTGTTACTATAATATATAATAGTACTACTTAATAAGGAGAATGTATGTCAATTACAATTAAAAATTTAGAAAGCGCACTTGCTGGGGAGTCACAAGCTCATATCAAGTATCGTTATTTTGCTCGTATTGCTCGCGAAGAAGGTTACGAAGATGTTGCTCAACACTTTGAACACACAGCAGATCAAGAACTCAAACACGCATGGGGACATTTAGAATTGTTAGTTGGTAAGCCAACCACTCGAGACTGTTTGGAAAAAGCCATTGAGGGCGAAACTGAAGAATTCACTTACATGTATCCACGCATGAAAAACGCCGCGCACAACGAAGGCAACGAGGCTGCTGTTCAGGAAGCACAGCACCAAATCGACGAAAGCCGCGAACATGCTGAACAGTTCCGAGCTGTGTTGGCCAAAGCAGAAAAGCGTTTTGCCGCACTACAACGAGTAGAGCAACATCACGCAAATCTTTACAAACAAAAGTTGGAGGCACTATAATGGAACACGTATGCGTAATTTGTGGTCATGTACACGATGAAGAAACAGAAGGCAAATGGGAAGATCTTCCTGAGTACTTTCCTTGCCCTGAGTGTGGTGGATTCAAAGCTGACTACGAAGAGATCTAATGAAACGAATCATAGTCAACGGCACATTTGATATCTTACATTCCGGACACCTGGCATTGTTAACGTATGCCAGGAGCCTAGGAGACCATCTTGTGGTTGCTATTGACTCTGATCGACGAGTAAAAGAATTGAAGGGCGTGAGCCGTCCTGTAAATACACAAGCAGAACGACAAGAACTCTTGAGCAATCTACGATCAGTAGATGAGGTTAGGATATTTGATTCTGATCTGGAACTGGTTGACATCGTTGCAGAATGTGCTATAATGGTCAAAGGATCAGACTATCGCAATCGACCTATTGTGGGTTCAGAAGTTTGTCCAAGCATTGTATTTTTTGAAAGAATAGATGGATTCTCGACCACAGAAAAAATTCAAAGTATTAGTCGTCGGTGACACTTGCCTGGACATATACCGTTACGGCACTGTGGACCGACTCAGTCCCGAAGCACCTGTTCCTATTTTCCAAGTCAGCCATGAAGAACAACGTCACGGCATGGCTGCCAATGTTAGAGCCAACCTTGAACGACTAGGATGTGCAGTTGGTGTTATTACTGGAAATACCAGTGTCAAAACAAGACTGATTGATCAGCGTAGTAAACAACACATAGTGCGAGTAGACGCAGATGCTGAATCCGAGCCTGCTGTAATATTCAACGAAATCTTTGAGGAATATGATGCTGTGGTTGTAAGCGACTACAACAAGGGCACAGTGACCTATGAGGTCCTGGAACAGATACAACAGAATTTTGATGGTCCAGTATTTGTAGACACTAAAAAAACTGATCTAGCAAGACTAGATGGATTTATTGTAAAAATTAATGCACTTGAATACAGTCGTGTTATTAGTCGTTGTATGGATTTGATTGTGACACAAGGTGGCAATGGTGCTGTATACTATTCAGATGGAGTAGAACATCATTACCCAGGACAAGTAGTAGAAGTGTCGGATGTGACCGGTGCCGGGGACACATTCTTGGCGGCATTGGCCTATCAATATTTGGTAACCAATCGTATAAAACCCTCAATAGAATTTGCAATCCGAGCCAGTGCGGTCACTGTGCAACACTTTGGTGTGTACGCACCTGCACTAGAGGAAATCCGATGAGACTAGAAGGATATGTGGAAAAAGGTTGGGGTAGTGAATTGATTTGGGCCACCAACGACAAGTACTGCGGCAAACTTATGAAATTCAATACCGGTGCCCGATTCAGCATGCACTTCCATGCTGAGAAGGATGAATCGTGGTACGTGTTAGATGGCTTGTTCAAGATAGTATTCATTGAAACCAAAGATGCCGGCCAGCATGATGCAATACTTAAACCAGGTACTACTTGGAGAAATAGACCATTGCAACCACATCAACTGATATGTATTGAACAAGGTACAATTATTGAAGTGTCGACCCCAGACTCAGTAGAAGACAACTATCGTGTGTTGCCGGGAGACAGTCAAAAATGAAAATATTACTAACAGGCCATCGTGGATTTATCGGTAGCAACATGCTACAGGCTCTTAACGGAATGGAACATGAGGTTGATACATTTGAATGGGCGGACGGACCATGCCCTGGAGTGATAGACTATGACTGGGTCATACACATGGGTGCTATTAGTTCAACTACCGAACGTGATGTAGACCGAGTGTTTACTCAAAACTACGATTTTAGTGTCGGACTATTTGATGACTGTAAAAGATTTGGGGTCAATTTACAATACTCTAGTTCAGCCAGTGTATATGGGCTGATTAGTACTTTTAACGAAAATGCTCCGCCCGATCCTTGCACACCCTATGCCTGGAGCAAGTATTTGTTTGAACGGCATCATACTAGACACCAAGGTGGTAACACGGTACAAGGTTTTAGATATTTTAATGTATACGGTCCCGGAGAAGATCACAAAGGCACACAAGCAAGTCCTTATCATCAATTTGCAAAACAAGCACGAGAAACAGGTAGAATACGAGTGTTTGAAGGTAGTGAAAATTATCTTAGAGATTTTGTGCCTGTACAAGATGTTGTGGCCATGCACTTGAGATTTCTCACAAGGCCTGTTAGTGGTATATTCAACGTGGGAACTGGTAAAACTCGAAGTTTTCGACAAGTAGCCGAACAATTTGGTGTGCCCATTGATGAGATACCCATGCCCGAAAATTTAAAAAACAGTTACCAAATGTACACATGTGCTAATATGACTCGAACTTATCAAGCTCTAAACGGTTGACATTGTACTGTACAGAGTGTATACTATTAAACAACACAAAGGACCATGATGACTGATTTAGAACAACACCAGTATGCAGGATTAACTAGCCAGGCGGCAGTCAAGGCTGTGGGCAATAGATATGATTTAATTTTGATTGCCAGTCGCAGAGCAAGAGAAATCAGCCGTGGTGATGCACCTCGTGTGAATTGCAAACATGGCATCATGTTGACCACTCTTAAAGAAATAGAAGACGGCAAAACTGGTCGTGAATATCTTACCAAAACACTAGACATTGAACCTCGTCGACGCCACAAGGACCATGCGGGATTCTGATCAATCAAACAGTGCCAATGGTCGAGATAGTTTTGATGTCACTACTGGCAACACCTTAATACATTTTTTTAATCGCAATGTAACACCATATGCTACCAGCACATCAGGTCCCAAGTTTGATCTAGTTTCGGTTGAACAACAAAAAGACCTAATGATCAATCATGCTAGGATGTATGCCCAGCAAGAATATGATCGTATCATGGAGTTGGTAGCAGTATTAGAAAAACAAGCTCAAGATATCAAACGCAGACTTGACGTGACTGATGCGGTGTACGCCGCAGAATACAATTTTCAACTTGTAATGGGCAGGTGCTATTGGCTGGTTCAGCACAAAAGACATGAAAAGACACTGCTAGTACATAACGGTCCAACCGATTGGTCTACTGGCATTCCTGAAGATTACCAGTACTTAATGCAGGTAAGATACATGGGCGATCATACCTGGCAAGAAGTAACTAATAAGTAGTACTTGACCAAATATTTCCAAAATGCTATAATATGGAAATGTACAAAATAGAACAACAAGAATTTACCACACTAGCAGACGCTATGACTCATGCCAAAACTCTGGATGCCTTTGTGGTGATCTACGGAAAAGATTTTGAAATATGCGGACGCTTTGGTGTTGATGCAGTGAGCAATGGGGTATGTCCAGATGGCATTGCATATGATTGGAACAAGGCTGATCGCATTGGACGAGTAAAGAAAAAACAAGTATAAGGAGCAAGATATGCCAGCAGTATTTTTAGTCAGTGACACACACTTTGGACACGCTGGTGTATGCAAGTTCACACACCCAGACAACCCCGAAGTAAAATTACGTCCATGGACTGATCCTGCAGAAATGGATGAAGCTATGATCCGGAATTGGAATGATCGTGTGCGTCCCAACGACAAGGTGTACCACTTGGGAGATGTTGTGATCAACCGCAAGGCATTGAAAACATTGGCTCGCTTGAATGGTGACAAGGTGTTGATCCGTGGCAACCATGATATCTTCCGCGATGATGAGTACAGGATGTACTTTAGAGAATTACGTGCCTACCATGTGATGAATGGACTTATTTTGAGTCATATTCCTGTTCACGAAGCGAGCCTTGGTAGGTTTGGTTGTAATATACACGGACACTTGCATGCTAGTCGTGTAAAGCGGGCACGTGGCATAGATGCCCGGACTGGCGAAGTGTTGTATGGTACTGAGATTGATCCAAGGTATCACTGTGTTTGTGTCGAAACTACAGATTTTGCACCCATCTTGTTTGAAGACGTTATCAAACGCATCAAAGCCGAAGGTGGCTCAGTTGGGTTTCGTAACGGCAACGGTCCCACAATGTAATACTCAAGTATTACCTTTAAAAAGTACTACTCTAGTACTACAAAACCCTGCTCAGAGCAGGGTTTTTCTTGGACTTGACCATTAATTCCCGAAATGCTATAATAAGGACATAAACAGCAAACAGGAGCCAGTATGATAGACGCAAAACGCAAAGACGATTTTTACATTGACGGTACCAGTACTGAGTCCGGCCCAGTGGTACGTTGGAACTCAAACGACAGCATTCCGTTTGGTGACATGCTGGCTGAGTTTGCCAATGCTGGTTGGATCACTGAGCAAACAGTTGAGAACAGCCTGGCTCAACGCAAAATTGAAGACCGCAAGGCCATCCAAGCATACGTTGACAACTACCGTGGTCCCAGCGAAGAAGAAATGTTTGAAGCCCGTGCCGCTTTTGGTGCAGGTGCAAGAGTTTACAATGTTTTTACCGGCACATCTTACTCAGTTTAAAGGAAACACTATGAGCAAAATGAATGAACTCAGCATGATGGTGGATACCATCTGCGAAGACCGTGGATACGACAGTGCCCGGGAATTTGATTACAGTGACGTGGAGTACCTTGCTGAGGACTTTGGCGTGACTGTGGCGGACATGTGTGGCCTGTTGCGTATTGAGGTTCCAGAAAACTGTATGCCTTCTGCAACATGTTAAAAGAACAGTTGACCACTAAATCACTATCTGCTATACTAACGACTTAATTAACTAGAAAGGCACAGCCCATGTCAGAATCACGCACAGTCACAAGCCAGCAGGCTCGTAAAAGTATCCTTAAAGCATTTAAGGTAAAACGTCCACTCTTTTTGTGGGGTCCTCCCGGTATCGGCAAAAGCGATCTTGTGGCGGGCATTACTAAAGAACTTGGTGGCATTATGTATGACTGCCGCTTGGGACAGATGGAACCCACAGACATTCGTGGTATTCCGTTTTACAACAAAGACATTGGCAAGATGGATTGGGCTCCTCCCATTGACTTGCCCGACGAAGAGACTGCAAGCAAGTATCCCATTGTGGTGCTATTCCTGGACGAGATGAATAGTGCATCCGGTAGTGTACAAGCGGCGGCTTATCAACTTATTTTAAACTTCCGCATTGGCAAATACCACTTGCCCAAGAATACAGTAATTGTGGCGGCTGGCAACAGAGAGAGTGACAAAGGTGTTACCTTCCGCATGCCAACTCCACTTGCAAATCGTTTCTTGCATCAAGAGATGAAGGTAGACTTCCCAAGTTGGCTTGAGTGGGCAGTCAACAATAAGGTACACCAGGACGTGGTAGGCTATTTGAGCTTTGCCAAACAGGACTTGTATGACTTTGACGCCAAGTCATCCAGCCGTGCGTTTGCTACACCACGTACCTGGATGTTTGTGAGTGAGTACTTGCAAGAAGATGACGGTGACAACGAGACACTTGCAAACATGATCTCTGGTACTGTGGGTGAGGGACTTGCAATCAAGTTTATGGCTCACCGCAAAGTAGCGGCCAAGATGCCCAACCCAAGTGACATCTTGAGCGGCAAAGTTAAAGACTTGAATGTTAAAGAAGTGTCGGCCATGTACAGCCTGGTTATCTCCATGTGTTACGAGCTCAAAGGTGCCATTGAGAACAAAGTGGAAGACAAAAAATTCCATGAAATGTGCGACAACTTCCTGGGTTACATGATGAAGAACTTTGAGACCGAGCTCACTGTGATGGGTGCCCGCATTGCACTTACCACATACGACTTGCCCTTCTTGCCCACCAAGCTCAAGAACTTTGACGAGTTCCATCAGCGTTACGGAAAATACATTTTACAGGCGTCAGCCTAATGTGTTTGGAGGGCGGTGTTCAAAAAACACTGGGCTGTGTCTCACTGCCCTCCTTCTTAATGTTTGACCACAAAATCTGGATGTGCTACAATACATACATAACGCAACAAAGGAACCTGCAATGACAACCAGTACAGTAAACAAAAAAGAAAGCGACAAGTTCAAGGACCTTATTGGTCCCATGGATACCAAACTTGACCGGATTGTACGTGAACAATTGATTACTGCCAGGGTTGGCTTGTTACTTAAAGCCAGTTTCTTTGGCAACCTTGCAACCAGATTAAAGTTGGTAAATGCTGACGAGTGGTGTGCTACTGCCGCAACAGATGGCAGACATTTTTATTACAATACCCGTTTTATCCAGATGCTTAAACCCAAAGAGATTGAGTTCTTGTTTGGGCACGAGGTGTTGCATTGTGTGTATGACCACTTTGGGCGTCGTGGCGACCGAGATCCACAGTTATGGAACATTTCCAATGACTTTGCTGTGAATGGCGACTTGGTAAAACACAAGGTGGGTGAGATGATTACCTCAGTGCCTTGTTTGTTTGATCGCAAATATGATGGATTAAGTTCAGAAGAAATCTATGACAAGTTGTACGAGAAGGCTGAGAAGATTGACATAGGTGCATTGCTGGACAAAATGATTGACGAGCATTTGGATGGCAAAGACGGCAACAATGAAGGCTCCGGTGAGGACGACAAAGAAGGCAAAGGCAAGCCCAAGCTCTCAGCAGAAGAGCGTCAACAAATCAAAGACGAGATAAGAGAAGCCATGTTGGCGGCTGCCGCTACAGCAGATGGTGCCGGTAATATTCCAGTAGGGGTCAAACGTATCATCCAAGACTTGACTGAGCCCAAGATGAATTGGCGTGAACTGTTACGCATGCAGTTGGAGTCAACTATCAAGAGTGACTACACATGGATGCGAACCGGACGCAAAGGCTGGCACATGGACGCCATCATGCCCGGCATGAAGAATGATCCCATGATTGATATCGCGCTCATGATTGATGCATCCGGCTCCATGAGCGCGGGCATGATCAAAGACATCTTGAGTGAAGTAGCAAGTATCATGGAATCATTCCCAGCATACCGAATCCATGTTGCAACATTTGATACCAAAGTTTACAACCCACAACAGTATGATTCAGAAAATTTAGAAAGCATTACTGACTATGAGGTAATGGGCGGTGGTGGTACTGACTTTACTTGTATGTTTGATTACTTTAAAAAGGAAGAGATCGAACCCAAACGCCTTGTGGTGTTTACTGATGGTGAATGTTACGACAGTTGGGGTGACGAGAACTACTGTGATACTGTTTGGATCTTGCATGGCACCACTACTCTTGTGCCACCTTGGGGTCAACATGCTTACTATGATTTAGAATTGGCAGACGCATAATGGCAGAGTATTTTTTGTACGGGTTCTTGCTAGGATACTTTTGGGACCTGTTGTTTAAACTAGTTAGGAGAATATATGAAGAAGCCAAAATCGCAAAAAGAGACTGGAATCGACCCAGCAGTTGATGTCAATACTCGAGATCGATTTGATCTTGAACAAGAGATTTTACAATGCTGGAACATAGTTGACGATATCACACAATATGTGGAATCAGGTGCCAGTGCCGCAGAGTTCAAAATTCTCAGCCAATACTACGAACGCAAGTTTGATCAACTGTGGGACACATTCGGTAGTATGGTCGAAAACCGCAAAATGTAATCATGAGTCCCGAACAACGCATGGCTGAACTCATGGCACCTGTTGAACAACAGATTTTAATGTGCGATGATGAACAAGATTTGCTAATGATGGCTTGCGCCATGTTGCAACGTACTAGAGAAATTATGGACCATACTCTAGGCGAAACTGGTCGTAAAAATATGTTTAAGGAGTATACGTGATGGAAAAATTGTACGCATTTATTGTAAAGTATCAAGACGTTATTTCGGGATTCTTTTCCGGAATGTTTTTGATGATGTCATTGAACTATTTCCAACTTGGCGATGGTTGGATGGGACTGACCATGTTGATTGTGTCCATAGTGAATTTGATTGCTGTGGGTCAACGTATTGGCGGGCATGGGAAACCAGACTGAATACTTTGAACGCATCGGCTATAGACCCAAGTGGTCTATAGGTGACCGTGTTTTTGGACATTGGCATCGAATACCATTTGTGGGTACTGTGGGCAATGATCGATTGATTAGTAAACGTGCTGGTCCCGAGATTACTATACACCTAGATTTACCTATCCGGTTTGAAGATCAGATATATAACATTATCGTTGTCAAACACAAAGATATTAAGGCGTACAAATAATAGCATGATTATAAATTTTTTCATGGATGATATATATCTTGCTGTGATTGGTTGTAATTTTCGCCAGGATGACGATCCACAAAGATTTGAACAACGTATTTTTCAAGCGCTGGGTATTTACAATTTTTTACCTAACTGTGAATATCAAATAAATCTGTTTGCATCAAATAATTCTATACATCAAAAAGTACAAGAACTAATTAATCTGCCAGAATCTAAAGAAAAAAATATATATCTAACTACAATGGGCTACCGAGATTATACTTTGATGTGGGCATTGTATTATATTTCAAACCCTATAAAAGAATTAACAAACAATAATAAATGTAAAATAGTTGTATTAGGGCAACGTTTTTTGCCTCATATAAATCAAGATAGTTTATATGGATATAATTTATATGAGGCAGTGTGTAACTCAGGAATAACCTTGTCAGAAAATATTATACTAATGGTAGATATGGCTGGACTATGGAAAACCGATGCTCAGAACCTCATTGATGCAAAATTTTCCCAACCTAAACATGCCATCTCAGATTTTATTGTGAACCGGGGTAGCAACGAGAGCATTCAATTAAAATCACCTAAAATAGTACAATCTAATATATGGGAGCGTGATTTTATCCCTGTATTTAAAACTGATACATTTGACTATTTGACCGCATATTTAAAAACTAATAAAACCCATTCTTATTTGTGTTTAAATAATCAACCAAGATACCAAAGATATGTAACAAATAAAACAATTGAATTTTTAGATATTAAAAAAGATGCACTTTATAGTTTTAGACATTTTGATACTTTAAATAATCATGAACGAATAAAAGAAAGAATTGCTGTTGGATGTAATAACGATGAAGAATTACAAAGATTTTTTAATCACATACAATTAAATCCAGACGCTGATCCAATAATATTGGACGGCGACGATAAATTCAATCAAGGTGTCAAAGACGGGGTTGGTACCTATTTCTTCCAGACACGCGGTGCAGTTTTAATGAATCCTGAATATTTAGCAAATACATGGTTTAGTTTGGTAACAGAAACAGGGTTTCTCAGTGAAAAAACTTTTAAATTAATATACTATTGCCATCCGTTTATACTGGTGGGGATGCCGGGGATTCTTAATTCTCTAAAGGAACTGGGATATAAAACATTTGATTGCGTATTTGATGAGAGTTACGATGACATGCATCTCAATGAGAAGAAAATATTATTTGTATCTAACCAGGTAAAACAATATTGCGGTGCAGAAGGTCGAAACAAATTCGCAGAAAAACTTCCTGAAATTGAAAAAATATTAAAATATAATAGAGAAGTATTTATAAACAAGAACCATTTTAAATTTTGGGCCGATCTTTAATCACCGTAACGTTTTGTTTCTCTAACAGGATCATTGAGTTTTTCTGCCATGATATTTTTAAGAATGTATCGTTGGTGTAGTACATCACGAGCATGCAACGCTCTTCTGCCTACTTCGGCCAAATCATACTTGTGTTCTACTCTGAAGTTTTTAAAATCATCCTCTAGTGCCCATACTTCCTCATGTACTTTGTATAGTTTATCTAGCTCTTCGTTGATTAACTCAAAATTAATGTTGTGCAATTGCTCTGTATAAAAATCTAATTCTTCTTTGTTGTTACCAAGTTTTGCAAATTTTAATTTAGCGATACAATATCGGTCTACTAGTTCAATAACAGGGAATTTATACATCATATATTTACTTAGAATAAAAACAGTATATATAATAAAGATATTAAGGCGTATAAATGAACTCAGTAGACATGGCTAACAACCTAATTTTTAGGGCAAAGAATTTACAAGAATTTACAGTGACAACAGAACTCCCCGAAGGATTTAAATTCAACGGGGCGGTTCCTTTTGATCTACAAATTGTAGGCAAGCAGTTAGAAGCACAAGTTTGGGCAGTAGATTTTGAAGAAGCAGTCAATAGGCTAAACGAATTTCTCCAAACTGAGGAGTAAAATATTTTCTATTGGTAATTAGACAGTAAATATTAGTATGGAAAATACAACTCAACCTGCACAACTTACCATTGCTGATTTAGCAAGCCTCAAACAAATTGTTGACGCCGCGTGTACACGTGGTGCTTTCAAGGCCGCAGAAATGCGTGCCATTGGAGAAACATACGACAAGTTATCTGCTTTCCTTGACGCCACTCAACAAGCGGCACAAGCGGCAGAACAAGCACAACCTCAAGGAGATCAAAATGCTTAAACATATAGGACGACACGGTGACCGTAAGGTTGCTATTCTCTTTAGAGAAGTACCCGGCGAAGAGCACATGTGCCTTGTGGTGTACCCAGAAACCATGCCCACACATATCCATAATTCAATTCTGGCCACATTAGAAAGCCCTGCAGGACAGTCCGCAACAAGTTTAAGTGATGTGTTACATCGCAATTTGTTACCTGATGGTCGTCCACAGTTGGAAGCATTGCATAAAGAAGGAATGATTAAAAAGATTCCTACCAATCAAGTTATTGTGACTCCTACTGCGCAAAGCAGTGTGAAGTTAGACGAGATGAACAAGATTATCAAAGAGATGGAATCAGGCGAGAGCGCCTACAAACGTTTACAAGAAATTGACAAGAACACTGGCTTTGTTGATCCTGCACAAAAACGCAAAGCCGAAGCAGAATACAAACGTGACCAAGAGCGTAAGGCGCAAGACACAAGAACACCATATGTTGCACCACCATTGGCCAGTCCTGATGGCGCATTAGATGACAAGACTCTTGCGACAAATATGTTAGCTCAAGCCAAACGCATGGAAATTGAAGCCAAGGGCATGATTGCTGAAGCCGCTCGCATGAAAAAAGAAGCACAAGGGTTAAACCCATCAGTTAGAGTACAAGAGAGTGAGAATTACGTTACTCCAGTAGTAAGTACACAATCAACTACACCTCGTAAAGGTCGTCCTCCCAAAGCCAAGGTAGTGACTGCCGATGCAGTTCAGTGATGAGTTCTTAGAACAGTGGGAACACATCATTGATGAAGTTACTAAGACCGAAGTCCCGCTAGAATGCATTAAAAAAGTAGTAGTAAGATTAAACAACAAGCGTCAGCGTACGATTAATCTTTCAATGCTACGTAAACAAGGACTTGACTTACAAGAGATTGAAATAGTCTTGTCCCGAACCTTAAATGAATTTGGCGATCAAGTTCGCGATCTCGACTTCGTGGTTGATGTCAGCAAAGTTGCCAAAATGGTTCAGCCCGAAACCGATAAACTTTTAAAAGACTTATGAATGTACGACTACTCAGTTACAGCCAGCCCACACTTGAATTTGCCAGCCAAGGCATTTCAGATGCCCAAGAACTCATCGCATACTGTGCCCGAGTATCAAACCCCGCAAACCAACTCAACACCGACACCAGTGAAAAACTCATCCGATACCTTGTCCGACACCAACACTGGAGTCCACTTGAAATGGTTTCAGCTTGCATGGAAATTACGACAACACGAGATATTGCACGGCAAATCCTACGTCACCGATCGTTCAGCTTCCAAGAGTTCAGCCAGCGTTATGCGGACCCGACTAAAGATCTCAACTTTGTTACCCGAGAGGGACGACTTCAAGATCCAAAGAATAGACAGAACAGTATAGAGCATGATGATCACTTGTTGGAAAACGAATGGTATCGTGCTCAACAACGAGTAATCTATGCAGCCAAACGTGAATACGAATGGGCTATTGCCAACGGCATTGCCAAAGAACAAGCTCGTGCTGTTCTACCCGAAGGCTTGATCGAAAGTCGCATCTACATGAATGGTACCTTACGCTCATGGATTCACTTTGTTGAGTTAAGAAGTGCCAACGGCACACAACTAGAACACCAAGAAGTAGCTCGAGCCTGTGCCCAAGCCATTACTGCTATATTCCCAATGGCTGCTGATCTAGTTGCAAACTCTTGATCAATCTGCTATACTAGCGTATGGCAATTGCTGATCCACAAACATCTTCAGACCTATACAAGCCACGCGAATCAAAAATAATTGATGGTAAAGTAATCACTGTGAGTGATATGCTTGTGCATACGTTCGATGTAGGTGATGTTGAGGATCCAGATATAGTTGCAGGATTCCAACTTGGTGATTGGGAACGCAGTGAAGCAGGACAATGGGTCATGACCAATGCTGTAGAAACACCATACTGGATCAGACGCGGTGGTCCTGAGTACTGGGGACACAAATACCATGTTGTGGCTAGGATGCGAGAATCAGATCAAACGTTTTTTAAATTAAAGTGGGGTAAAGAATGAGAATACTTGTAACAGGCGGGCTAGGACTTATTGGGCACAATGTGGTGGCACGATTAGAAGCTCGTGATCACAAAGTCGTTATAACAGACACACGTACTACGTATGGAATTATTCCACAGGCAGAACTCGATTACTTGATGTCTGAACGTATCAAGAAGATCAAAACCAAATCAATCTACAATGTTGATATTACTGATGCAGAAAAATTTGATGCACTAGTGGCCAAGCACGAACCCGAAGTTATCATACACATGGCCAGTTTTCCAAGACAAAAAGTTGTTAATGCCAACCCTGCTTGGGGTAGTCGTGTGATGATGGAAGGCCTGATCAACATTTGCGAGAGTGCCAAAAAGCACCGTGTTGAGCGTGTTGTGTACATTAGTAGTTCAATGGTGTACGGAGACTTTGAAGATCAAGTGGAAGAAGATCACGATTGCAAACCTATTGGTCAATATGGTATTATGAAACTCACAGGAGAAGACATTGTTAAAGATTATTATCGTCGTGGGGCTTTTGACTATTGCATTATTCGTCCCAGTGCTGTTTATGGGCCCTTGGACGTCGAAGACCGAGTGGTCGCCAAGTTCATGCTCACAGCAATGCGAGGCGGTGTGCTCAAGGTCAACGGTGCCAACGAAACCCTAGACTTTACCTATGTGGATGATGCCGCAGATGGTATTGTGGCCGCCGCCATACGTATCATGAGTGCAAACAAAACATTCAATATTACTAAATCACATAGTGTCAGTTTATTAGAAGCCGCTGAAATGATTGTTAAGATTGTGGGCCGAGGCACCATTGAAGTGCGTGACAAGGATGCAGACTTTCCGTCACGCGGTGCATTAAATATTGATAGAGCAAAAATTATTCTCAGCTTTGATCCCAAAGTAGACGTTGAACAAGGATTTAAAAATTACTACAACTGGCTTGACAATTCCCCATACTGGTCTCCGAAAACAGTATAACAATCTTCGTACAGAAATCCTGGACGTGACAGACACAGTACTGCGTTCAGGTGTTCTCATGGACGGCAATTACACCGCCGAGTTTGAAAACTGGTTGGCTAAAAAGAACCGTCTAAGTTATGCTGTGACTTGTCACTCGGGTACACAAGCACTTGAGATCCTAGCCGGCTACTATCGAGATAATGATTTGGATTTTGTACGACCTCCCACGGTGTTAGTACCTGCATTGACTTACCCAGCCACTGCCAATGCTTTCCTACGAGCAGGATGGAAAGTTATAATTGGTGAGACCGACTACTATGGTCAGTTAGATACACGAAAGATACTCAAGGACATGGATCTACACTATCATGCCGTGTGTGCTGTGGGCTTGTATGGTGCGGCATTACGTGATATGCAACCAGCAAAAAATCGGGCTATCCTCATCGAGGATGGTGCACAACATTGGTTAAGCGACGACTGCCGCAGACAGGGAGAGGCCACTGCTATCAGTTTTGATCCCACAAAGAACTTTGCTAACTATGGCAATGGTGGTGCTGTGGTCAGTGATGATCGTAAATTATTAGATTATGCAAGAGACTGGATCAACAACGGAAAGCACACACGACACAGTGAAGTTGGTACTAATTCAAGAATGAGCGAAATAGATTGTGCTCAGATGATGGTCAAAACCAAATACATCAATCAATGGCAAAAACGTAGAGGAGAGATTGCCTCACACTGGATTGAACGCTTAAAGAAGACTGGCGTAAGAACGTTAATCGATGATTCAAACTTTGAATCACACTGCTATCACAAGTTTGTGATTGAAGCAGACAACAGAAATATCATGCAACGTAATCTTACCTTGCGCAAAATAGAAACAAAAATACATTATGCAGAACCCTTGCATGAATTGCCTGCTTATCAGCACCTAGACAATCCTGGTACGTTGCTAAGTCCAGCATCATCCTTAAGCAGACGTTGTTTAAGTCTTCCACTATATCCTGAACTTAGCGACATGGAAGTAGAATACATCATTGATCAATTGCTGGATGTTGTATGATCAAAATAGATTTTCATGGTAGTACACATGGGCATTTTTTAGAATATGTGAGCAACGTTTACATCATGCAAACTACTCCAAGCCAACGTAATATTTTTAAACCTCCTACATACTCTGCGCATAACCCTGACGTTAGTTATTTTAACAATCGAATAATTGAATGCGGGCATTTTTCAGAACCAATTTATAAGTTAAACATTGATGACAAAGATCAAGTTATTAGAATTGTACTAGATCAGCGTGATGACAATATATTTTTTATAGCATTTACTAATGTAATGTTCAAAGCTGGAGATCTAGGATTTAAAAAACAAATCCTAAAAATACCTGACTCTATTAGAAATAATAAAATAGAACTCAGAAAAATTTTTTATAGCAAATTTGATGAGCGAGAAAAATATGCCAACTACTACGCTAATTTTTTGCCAACATTAGCCCCAGTGTTTGAATTTAAAATTGAATCATTTTTTTCGTTTAAAAATTTTTGTGCTGAACTAACTTCCTTGGCAAATTTTTTGAATCAAACATTTTTTCCTGATCAATCGTTATACACACTTTGGACTGAGTTCATTGCCAGGAACCAAGGGTGGCAATCATGCCTTAAATGCAATCAACTATTAGCAGATATATTTGCTAACGCTGATAAAACGATAGATTGCACAGTACTTGAAGAAGCTTGGATCAATTACAATCTATCTAGGATGTGTAAATTATACAATAATGATCTACTGAGTGAACAAGAATTGTATCCAACTAATACACAACAGGTGTATAAAATAGTTCAACAGCATCTCAGTAGGTTGAGATGACTTATTAATCAGTTGTTAGACTGCGCCGCATAAACGCATAACTAGCCAACCAGGGCCACTCGTAACTTTTCTTGAGTGCCTCAAAGTCTCCACCAACCTCTTCATAATAATCCACAGCATCCGCCGCACCTTTTGAACTCCAATGCCCATTGGCAATAGTACCGGAGTCTTCCTTCAACCATGCATTTAGTCTATATTCATTTTCCACGTCAGGCAAACTTGCACGTAATTTA
>Ga0114962_10002257_pt1 | contig 16178 bp, 3 predicted proteins | sample C_130820_MF_Meta_FD_87017 | JGI IMG/M metagenome (GOLD analysis project Ga0114962, IMG submission 87017) | Freshwater microbial communities from Lake Croche, Canada to study carbon cycling - C_130820_MF_MetaG | ecosystem: Environmental > Aquatic > Freshwater > Lake | place: Lake Croche, Canada...
GGCCGAGAGGTGGGGGCCGAGAGGTGGGGGCCGAGAGGTGGGGGCCAACTCTAAAGAGGGGGAAGGGTCATCGACGAGGGTGGGAGTGAGGGAGTATATACTCGGGTAGACACCATCAACGTACGTATCCATAACAACAGTCCCAGGTTGGCTAAAGTCAGAAAAATCAAAAATACACTATAGAAACATATGAGCCAGATGTACGGGTAAACCTCGTTATAGATGATTTGGACAATGGGACGTAGAATCTCCTTCACATAGTGTTTAATCTCCTCCTTTTGAAAAAATTCGATACATGAATCACGGATGGTGGAAGTGGTCATTTCATAATTTTCAGGTGGGTTCGAAAATCTCGGGGTGAACGCGGTGCGGAGGGGGTCGGTTGTGTCCACCCGCGTCAACGATATATAGACAATTTACACCTAAATCTTATCATGGAACAAATATTTGAACCCAATACTTCCTTTCCGTTTGATCAGCTCGTGCTCACCAACCCCACTTTTGTGAATTCGGGGAACTATTTCATCAAATACCTGATAAACGGGTCACCTCTCTACATACAACCCCCAAAAGCGGTGACGAAACAAGGTTTCATCAAAGGAGGTAAGAAAATATTTTGTGACCTACTATTCACCAACGAAGACGAGTCTTTCATCCGCTGGATAGAAGATTTAGAGAACTACTCACAAAAATACATCTTCAATCACCGGTCGAAATGGTTCGAGACGGAACTCGAGATGCACGATATCGAGAGCTCCTTTACCTCTCCCCTCAAAATCTACAAGTCGGGTAAGTTCTACATCGCCCGGACCCACATCCCGACCCGTTTAGGAAAATGTACCCTACGCATCTTTGACGAGCAGGAGCAGGAGCTTCCGATGGAATCCATTTTAGACGGTACCAGTGTCATGACCATCTGGGAAATCCAGGGTATCAAGTGTTCGACCCGGAGTTTCCAAATTGACATTGAAGTCAAGCAGATGTTGGTGTTACCCAAGAGTAACCTCTTTGACCGGTGTATCATTACCAAACCTCGACGGGTCGTCGGTGACGAGGGGGGCGGTATGGTGGTGGGGGGTGGCGTCGGGGTGGCGACCGCTCCTCCTTTAGAGGAATTGGTCCACGAACCACCGGCGGTCCTGGAACCTACCACTCCCCTACCTACTTACCCCGAAGACCCCCTTTCGACCCCAGGGTTGGAGGTGGGAGGGGAGGTGGAGGAGATGGACGAGGGTTTGGACGAGGGTTTGGACGAGGGTTTGGACGAGGGTTTGGACGAGGGTTCGGAGGACGACTCGGGGAGAAACCCCCTCATCATCGGGGGGGACATATCCCTGGAACTGGACGAGGACCCGTACCTCGAGGGTACGGTGAAGGGTCCCCAGGAACCCGAGGTGGAAGTGGTCGATTTTCATCCCGAAGACATCCAAGAACCCATCGACTTCCAATTAAAAAATCGTAACGACGTCTATTACGAAATGTACACCTCCGCCAAGAAAAAGGCCGAGGAAGCCCGTAATTTAGCCATATCCGCCTATTTGGAGGCCAAACGCATCAAGGAACTTTATATGATCCAAGAACCCCTGGATATTTTCACCCTGGGGCCGACGGCCGGGGGGGAGGCCGGGGGGGAGGCCGGGGAGGAGGCCGGGGAGGGGGTCGGGTCTTTTTAGCCCTATGGCGAAAACCTCCTCCCATGTCACCCCTCGGGTTATCATCAGACCCCCTTTCATTTACAAATTTTTTGTCCACCGACTATATACATAAATCATGTTGAAAGCGTTCCAGGCGGGTTTGTCGAAATTTTTCACTAAAAAATGGATTCCCATTATTGTTCTATTGGTGATATGTTTTGTTCTGATGACATACTCCTCGTACAAGGGAACCGTTTTAGACAGAATGACCGACGGTGCGGGTGCTTTCCCCTCAACCTCGGCGGCTTCTAACACCGTGATGCCCCAGGGCACGGCCAACGCCGTCTCCGCCCCGACGGCAACGGTGCCGGCCACGACGACCCCGGCGGCCACCGGCTACACCGCCCAAGCCGTGGCGAACCCCACCGACCTCCTCCCGAAGGACCAAAACAGCCAGTGGGCGACCCTCAACCCCGTGGGTGGTAACGTCGCCATCCCGGATCTCCTCCAGGCCGGCTACCATATCGGCCTCGACACCATCGGCCAAACCTTGAAGAATGCCAACTACCAACTCCGTTCTGACCCCATCATCGAGAAGCAAAATACCGGCCCCTGGCTCCAATCCACCATCGAGCCGGACTATGCCCGTATCCCCCTGGAAATTGGCCAAGGCCAACGCTAAATCACTCGATATATGAGTAATGGACAAACAATGACCATATGATTCATGACTTGTATCATATGTTCTCAGTAGGTTAATGGGTGGGTGGCTGGGCGGGTGGGTGGCTGGGCAGCTGGGGCTGACCCCACGAGACAACGATAAAACCGAGATATACCTTATACGCTCTCCAATATATCCCATGACACAATATTGGTTGGATATCCTCGGTTACACCATCCTTTTTATCATCTTCGTGATATGTGTGTACATCTACTTTAGAACCGACGATTTTGAACTGAAGTGTATCGTGTCCACCGTGGACGGGAACAAATACTGTGTACGTGAACGCCACCGTATCCAAGAATCCGCCGACTTGTTGGCCAAAGTGGCCGAGAAATGCCGGGACCTGGTCGATTATGTCGGAGAAAAGCACCCCCACAAAGAATGTGTCAAGCTACTGGTGAAAAATTTCAATCCCCAAAAAATCGTAGAAATACTCCCCACCAGTAGCTATACCGCCTACAGTGAAAACAAGGGGGAGAAAATTGCCTTTTGTCTCAACGTCACCAAGGGGGGGAAGGAGAACCTCATCGATGAACATACTCTCACCTTTGTCGCCATCCACGAATTAAGCCATATTTCCTGTTCCACCATCGGCCATACGACCCAATTCTGGGACAATTTCAAGTTTTTACTCCAAAACGCCAAAGAAGCCGGGATCCACGAACCCATCGATTACTCCCAGAAACCCACCGAGTACTGTTCGATGAAAATTACCGATAATCCCTATTACAATTAAGACCGGTTACCACCGATTCGACACGGAGGCTTGCACCGGCTAGCTCATGGGTGAGCTCGAAATCACCCATGGTGTTTAGATGAAATGGATGGTTGACCCGTCACGACCCCACCATGGTAGGGTGGAGTCGTGTCATAGGATATTATCATACCACCCGTGAGTATTGGGTCGTATCATCGAGTGCGGGATAGAACACCAGAATAGGATTCTAGGTCCCTAGTATATACACAGTTGCCAACAGTAACAACATGGCATCCCCCAACATGGCAGCCCCCGCCCTGGATTACGTCTACAATGGGCCGGTATTCGTCATGCCCGCGTCGGGGGGGTTTCAAACCCAGCAGACCTTTGACACCATCCATACTCTCACCGAGGCGACCATCTTCCAATATGATGTCACCAACGCCGTCGAAGTCTTATTCGATGTACGTACTTTTAACACCATGATCGGTATCACCAAAGATCTCAATAATATTAATGTGACCTCCACCCACTTTTATGATATCTCCAACAACGTCCTATACTACGATTCGTTGACCTTGACCGCCAGCCAGTTTGTCAGTGGGCTCACTTCGGACCGTGTGGTGAGTGTCGGCGCTCTCTCTACCATCTACGAAGAATTCACCAATTATGTCGAAAAATACTTTGGCTTCAAGGGTCAGCTCGGTTCCAATAATTTGTATGGTGCGGCCACCTTCTTCGGGGGACTCAACAATTTTTACCCCAATCACGGGGTGTTCGACGCTTCGGCTTTTATTAATATCATCAACGGTGCCCCCGCCGACGGAAACGGGGCGTTTATCAACGACCTCAGTGGCCAAATTAGCGTCAGTAACATCACCCAGCTTTTACGTTATGCCGTGGATACGAATATTTTTGGGAACCGTGACCCCTCGTCAGGTACCACCGCCAGCCACCCCTACGACCGTTCCAACTACGGTGTCACCGACGGGTTCTTCGAGGACGATTTGATCTTCATTCCTGGAAACGGTATCCAGATCACCCTCAACCTCGGGATTTTGGCGGGGGCGTTCACCAGTACCACCATGATCAGTACCGCCGCCTACGGGGCCGACCAAGATGCCTGCTACAATGCGTTATCCAATGCGAGTGGAACGTTTGTCGAGACATCGAGTTTGACCAACAGTGCCATTTCACGTACCGTCTCCGCCCCCCTCTTGATCCGGCTCGCCAACTTGACCAATGCATCTAACATGGGATTCACGGTCGTCGTCAACTCCGTCGGCCCTTACCTGGTGTCGTTCGGGTTCAACGGGCAGTACACCACCGTCATGGTCTCACGGGGAGGCGTCCAATTGAACAACGGATCCGCCGTCGGGACTTCCACCTATACCGATACTACCGTCGACCCCGCCACCGGTTACTCCTATGTGTTCCAGCCCTTTGTGGGGTCCATTGCCGGTACCCCCTATACGGTCTCGGTCACCACCTCTCCCCCTCCCCCTCCCGCCCCCACCGTGACCGTGGCCTCCATGTCGTACTCCTTGGGTACCAAGACCGCCACCTCCATCCAGCTGAATTTCACGGGTACCTTCAATACCTATACCATCAGTCGGGGCTCGGGGAACTATATCATCTATTCGGGAGTGGCCGCGGATACCACGTATACGGACAACAACAACGGGACCGGACTTTCCCCCAACACCGCGTATATTTACTATATGATTCCTTACACCTCGGGTAATTCACCCGGGGCCTCGACCCCCACCTCATTGACCACCTATACCCTCTCCAAAGTATCGGGCCTGACTAGCACCTATATCGATATCTCCTCCGTGGGGTTGAGTGTCAACGGGGCCTATGCCTCGTATGTGTTGTATCGTAACGACCGGGGGTCCACGGCTTTGGTGACCTCGGGCTCGGCATCCTACACCGATACGGCACTCCAGGCCAATACCACGTATACGTATACGGTGACGTCCCAAAACGTCATCGGGGATGTCACGTCCTATCCGGGCCAGTCTTGGTCCTTTACAACCTTACCGGTGTTGGCCTCGGTGACCTTGGGGGTTCAGACCGCAACCTCCCTCCAACTGTTGTTTTCCGGAGCGTACCAGTATTTGACGGTGACCCGCTCGGATGGGGCCGTCGTGGCACAAGCCTTGTACGATGTCTCCTTCTTGGATACGGGCTTGACGGCCAATACCAGCTACTCGTACACCGTCGTTCCGTACAATGGGTCGGGGAACGGGGCCACGTTGACCTACAGTACCCGGACCTTGGGAGGGGTCACGGCCAACTCCTTTGTGGTGAGTTCGTACAACAGTAACAATGTGACGTTGGCGTTCAACGGTACCTATAGCTATGTCAAACTCTACCGAAGTACGGCGGGGGGGACGGCGACCCAGCTGGGGGGGAATATTTCGGTCGGGGTCACTTCCTATGCGGATACGAGCGTGGCACCCAACACCAACTATACTTACTATATCTACCCCTACAATGTCTTGAACCAACGTGGCCTGGCCCAGAGTGTCTCACAGACCACCCAATCGACCTTGACGAGCTTCTATGTCGGTACCCAAACAACCACCTCGGTCCAAATCCTTTTCACCGGGGCGTATTCGTATGTGAAACTGGTCCGGTCGGACGGAGGGCTCACTACCTCGGTCTACGGGGACGTTTCGTATGTGGATACCAACGTCATGGTGGATACGGCCTACAGTTATACCGCCACCCCCTACGATATCTCTGGTAATGCCAACAATGGGGCGGCACTGTCCGTCAATGCCTATACCCTCCCCTCGTTGAATACGGGTTCGGTGTCGGTGGGAACGGTCACCGGGTACTCCGTCCAAATTGGCTTCGCCGGTACGTACAATTATGTCGATATTTGCCGTAACGGGGTCACCATCGCCACCAACGTCTACGGGACCAACTATACCGATGTCTACGGGCCGAGTAACTTGGGACTCTTGGGAAACACGACATATACTTACACTGTGGTGCCTTTCAATTTGGCCAGTCCGGTCAACCAAGCCGGCTCGCAGGGTACCGTGGTGGTGAAGACCTTACCAATTATCACGACTCCAGTGGCGTTTACCGCGACGGTGAATACGATTCGCATGGTCTTGGCGGGACAGTACGACTTTTTCGATATTTGTCGTAACGGGCTGTCCTTGGTGGGGGTGCGTGATACCTCCTTCACGGATACCGGTCTCACCGACGACTACCTCTATAACTACACGGTGATCCCCAAGAGTAATACGGGGGGAGTGGGGGTACCCGTCAATGTCTCCATCTATACCTTACCACGATTGGTGTCTTTTACCCGAGGTACCGTCACCACCACCAGTGTACTGTTGAACCTTGCGGGAAACTACCAGTATGTGAATCTCTACCGGAACGGGGTCTTGGTAGGGGTGAAGTTGACGGGGTCGACCTACCAAGATGTGAGCTTGGCGAGTAACCAGAGCTATGATTATACGGCGGTTCCCTACAACCCCTACGATTTATCTGGGGCGTCGGTCACCCTCAACGGGGTCGTCACCTACCCCACGGTGTCGTCTCTCGGGGTGAAATCCTCGACCACGACGACCAGTACGGTGGGGTTGACGTTCGCCGGGCAATACGACTACGTGGCGTTATCGCGGAGTGACGGGGGGCTCTCGGTGGCGGCGTTATACGATGTCTCGTATGTGGACAGTAACGGTATCACGGCGAACACGGGATATACCTACACGGTGACCCCGTACCATAGTGACGGGACGGCCGGTAACCCCGTCACCCTCCCCGTCTATTCCCTCCCGACGTTGGCAAGCTTCTATGTCGACCCGGGTTCGACCTCGGCCACCTCCATCCAGTTGGACTACAGTGGTAACTACGGGAGTGTCACGATTCGCCGGACCACGGACAATATCGTGGTGGCGTCCAACTATACCGGGTCGTTCTTTGTCGATACCTCGGTCAACCGTAATACCCTCTATGCGTACAGTATTGTACCTTACAACCCGGCCCCGACTCTGTTACCGGGGGCGGGGCGGTCGTTGGTCACCTTTTCCTACCCGGTGGTCGACACCTCGGTCAACGAAATCCTGACGGCCACAACGATTCAGCTGGTGTATACCGGCGCCTATGACTACCTGGCGGTGACCCGGAACGGCACGGTGTTGAGTTCACGATGGACGGATGTCTCTTATACGGATACCGGGCTGACGAGTAATACCCCCTACCAGTACACGTTGACCCCCTACCATATCGATATCTGTAACGGGAATATCGGGGTCGCCGGGGCCACCTTGAGCCTCCCCACCATCTATACCTTGGCCACCTCCTCTTACGGTTCTCCTGCCGTGTCGAACAGTAGTGTCGCCATCGATGTATCGGGTACCTATAGCACCATCAGTATCACCCGGAATCAGAGTACGGGGGGACGTGGTATCGTGGAAGTGGCCTGTTTGGGGGCGAAGCCCCGGGGTACGGGTAAGGTCCTCGCCAGCTCGGTGGTGTCGTGGGACGATGAGACCATGAGTCGCACGGTGGACCCCTACGGGGTATTGGACCCCTCCGGGGTGGCCATGGATGAGGTGGTGTCCGCGTCGATTCGGGTGGTCGGGTCACGGGCGGTCAACTACCGGGCGGATTCCTATGTCGATTTAGGGCTCCTGAGTAACTCACTCTATACCTATTCCATCACCCCCTACAATGCTTTGGGAAAGCCCAGTCCCCCCTATACCTTTGTGGTCAATACCTTACCCTCCCTCAAACACCTCTACATCGACCCCAACGGGACGGATCATACCAGCTTATATGTGGCCTACGATGGATCGTTCGACCATGTCTCCATCTACCGGAACGGGTTACTCGACATCTCCGGGGTCACCGACGCCTCGTTCTTGGACACCGGACTGATTTCGAATTTTTACCCGTACAACTATACCGTCGTGCCCTACAATGTCAGTAACAATGCGGGGACCTCCTTGTCGGTCAGCTCGTCCACCCTCCCCCTCTTGAACCCCGGCTCCTTTGTCACCACCAATATAACCGGTAATTCCATCACCTTGGGATACAGTGGTGCCTACAGCTCGGTGACCATATACAACAACAGTGTGTCCGTGGATATGTCCGCCGTCGTGGTCCAAAGTCTCGGAAACTCGTGTGTCAACAGTGGGTTGATGGCCAATACCGAGTATATCTACACCATCTACCCTTTCAGTCAGCTGAACCAACCCGGCTCCACCGCCTCCTTGTCCACCATGACCGCCCCCGTCTTGACCCACCTCGCGGTGAGTACCAAAAACCTCTCCAGTATCACCCTGGTGTTCGACGGCTCGTATTCGTATGTCGATATCTACGCAAACAATACCCTGGTCAGCTACGTCAACACCACCAAGACCTTTGCTCATACCGGGTTGATGGCCAATATGTTATACGAGTACGTCGTGGTGCCCTACAACGCCATCAATCACCCGGGAAGTAGCCTGTACATATCCACCTATACTTCCCCTGTGTTGACCCCGTTTATCTACTCGACCACACTACAATCGAATTTGACCACGGTGGTGAACGGAGTGACGTCCTCCCAGTTACAATTCATGTATGATGGCTCGTACAGCTATGTGGATATTTCTCGGAATGGTATGGGGGTCATCACCAACTATACCTCCAGTATCTATGTGGACAGTGGGCTCACGGCCAATACCTCATACACCTATGTGATCACCCCTTATTCCGTCTTGGACGATGCGGGGGTGTCGTTGGCGTTCTCGGTGGTGACCAATTCCATTATTAGTTCGGTGACGGCGGGGACCAAGACGGATGCGACGAGTATCCAGTTGGTCATCACGGGGGTGTATTCGTTGTTCGACTTGTCACGTAACGGGGCCACGGTCTTTTCCAAGGCCACCCCCCCGGCCTCCTCCTACCGTGACACCGGGCTGGCCCCGAACGGTATCTATACGTATGTGTTTACCCCCTACAACTCGGGGGGATACACGGGGGTACCGTACACCTTCACCGGGTACACTTACGCGGCGGTGACCGTGGGTGGGGGATCGGGGTCGTATGTGGGGAGTGCCACGGCCCGTACCCTCACCTTGAATCTGACGGGGGCATACAACTATGTCAAGGTGGCCCGCTACGACACGACGGGGAATGTCTTGTTATACACGAATCCCTCCGTGACCGGTACGACCTGGGTCGATACCGGGTTGTCACCCAATACCGGATATCGGTACGTGGTTACCCCCTACAACCAGGCTTTCCCTCCCCAAGACGGGTCCGCCGTGGTGTTGACCGGTTCGACCCTACCCGTACTGTATTCGGCCGGTGCCGGCGCCCAGACCACCAATTCGGCCCAGATTGTCTTCACCGGGGCCTACGACCATGTGGTCATCCACTGTACCAGTGACAGTAACGTGGCCGATATTACCACCTCGGACGTGTCCTCGACGTTCTTGGGGCTCACCACCGGGGTGGATTACATCTTCACGGTGACCCCTTATGATGTATTAGGTAATACGGGGGCGGGCTTGACGGTGAACGTGTACCAATACGCCTTCTTATCGGGGGTCTCGGTCACGGCTACCACGGTGTCCTCGGCGACGATTTCGTTCACGGGGGTCAACGGGTTCAGTTATCTCTATTTGTACCGAGACGGGGTGGTGGTCAACGGGGGAGCGGCCATTACGAGCTCCCCTTATGTCGACACTGGGCTGAACGAATACACCATGTATACTTACTCATTGGCTCCGTACAACAGTGGGGGGCAGCAGGGTACCTATGTCTCCTTGAGTGCCACGACCACGGCCAACGTACCCTATATCACCTCCATCAGTACCGGGTATGAGGATATCAGCTCCATCCAGTTGAACTATACCGGTTCGTTTGTCTCGGTCAACATCTACCGAAACGGGGCCTTGTTGGTGTCGGGGGTCACGGGGAACACCTACACAGACACGGGGCTCATGGCCGATACACCCTATACCTATGTCATCACCCCCTTCGGGGCCGCGGTACAGGGTACTTCCCAATCCTTGGTGGCCTATACCTATCCCCTCTTGGATACGGGCTCGTTGACAGTCAGTTCGTTGAGTACCTCCGCGGTGACCTTGAGCTGGACGGGGAAATTTGATACGGTGGCCATCTACCGGGGTAGTACCCTCTTGGTGACCGGGGCGACGGGGAGTTTCTATGTGGACGGTGTTATTATCGGGTACCCCAATACCACCTTCGTGTACACGGTGATACCCCAGAACTTGGGAGAGAACGGGGCGTCGGCGACATTGAGTGTCACCACCCCCGCCGTACTCACCGGGGTGGTGGCCGGGACGGTGACCTACCAGTCCGTCGTCATCAACTATACCGGGTACTATGAGTATGTCACCATTACCCGGGGTGACGGGACGGTCTTGACGACGAGGGGTACGGGGGGAACGTATACGGACAGTGGTCTCATGGGAGATACCCAGTACGTCTACACCGTGACCCCTTACAACCGTGCGGCGGTACCGGTGGCAGGGGCGAGTCTCATTCTCACCGCATATACTCTTTCGAATTTGTCCGTGGGTTCCCTCACGGCGACAAATCTGTTTGCCCACACCGTCTTGGTGAATTTCACCGGGAACTACAATTTCGTGAACCTGTACCGTAACACCGTGGTGAATCCCTCGGTGACCCCGGTCACCGTCGCCTTGGGTATTACCGGTAGCTACTTCCAAGACTCGGGTCTCACCGCCAATACTCAGTACACCTACACCGCGGTACCGTATAATTCGGACAATCCCCCTCTCCAGGGTACCAGTGCGACGATTACGGGGGTCACCACCGCCGCCGCCATTTCCAATTTGGCGTTTGGAACCAAGACATATACCTCTGTTACCTTGAACTTGGATACCGTGCCTCAGTACACGGTGGCGAATATCTACCGGGGGGGATACTACCTCGGACAAACCTCGGGGAGCTCCTTTGTCGATAACAATACCAACCTCGGGGTGGGGGTACCGGCTCTTCAGCCCAATACCCCCTATCAGTACCAAGTGATTCCCTTTAATATGGTGAATACTCGGGGGGACGGTATCGTGAAAACCACCTATACCATGGCTCGGATTACGTCCGCCTCGGTCTCCACCTATACCACGGGTTCCATCACCTTGACCTATACCGGGACGTATACGTATGTCAATATCTACCGGAACGACCTGGGGGCGACGGCCTTGGCCGCGAATGTGTCCGCCCCGTTGACGAGTTATACGGATAATACCTGCCTCCCCGATACCGCGTATACGTATGTGGTGGTCCCGTGCAATGTCACCGGAGACGCCGGAGTGGGCTATACCTTATCCTCCATCACCACCTTACCTTATTTGGCCACCTTGACTCCGGGTCGCGAGACCGCGTCCTCCGTCCAGGTCATGTTCACCGGGTCGTACCACTACGTCCAGGTGTACCAAGGGACGACCCTGTTGAACGAGGGGAACAAGGCGTACGATGTGTCTTATACCGACACCACGGTCACGGGATACGATGTCCCCTATACTTACACCGTAGTGCCTTTCAATGCTCTGGATATCTCCGGCTCACCTCTCTCCATTGTCATGTACTCGATTCCCCTACTCAACAGTGCGGGGGTGGCCACCAGTAATGTCACCACCAGCGGGGCCCGGATCAGTTTCCCCGGAGGTAGCTACGCTTACACCAAACTCTACCGAAACGGGGGACTGTTGACCTCGGTCAGAGCCTCGGCCTATACCCCTTATGCGGATTACGGGTTGTCGCCCAATACGACTTATACGTATACCTTGGTACCCTACAATGAGACGGACCTCTCCGGAAGTACCGCCTCGTTGAGTGTGACGACCCTTCCCTACTTGGCCAACAATGCGGTGGTCGGCGTCTCCTCAACGTCCAATTCATTGGGTATCGGGTTTTTAGGGCCGTATACCAACTACAACTCTCTCTCGGTGACCTACGGGGGGACGACCACGATATTGAGTGGGGTGACGAGTCAGACCGTCTACAACACCACGGGATTGAACCCCAACACCCAGTACCAGTTCAGTATTGTCCCCTACAATGCCGTGGGATACGGAGGAACCGTCACGTTTGCCTACTATACTTCCCCCGTGGTCACCTCGGCCTACTGTGTCTCGGCCAACACGACAGCTTATTCCACCTCCTTGGTGGTCATTGGTACGTATACCGGGTTTACGGTGACACGGACCAGTCCCACGGTGGCAAGCTATACCTTGATGAACGGTTCGAGCCCCCTGTTTTCCAATATCGGGACGGCCATTTCCGACACCGTGGGTCTCGTCCCCAACACGGTGTATAATTATGTGGTGACCCCGTACAACCCCCTGGGTGTGGCCGCGGGAGTGGGGGTGGGTGGAGGGGTGGGGACCGGGGTGGCCGTCACCGCCACGACCAAAACGTTGGCCTATTTGAGTGGGGTGACGACCGTGGCCTTGACCACCTCCTCGGTGACCTTGGCCTTCAACGGTAACTACGATTATGTCTTGGTCTCACAAGTCAATACGACGACGGGAACCGGGACCGGAATATACAACAAATTCACATCGACCTCCACGGCCACGTTTACCATCGGGTTGGGGACCCTCTATTCCTTCACCGTCTATCCCGTCTCCGCGAATCTGGTCTCCGGGGCGACGGATATCTGTGGGGCCGCCGTCACCGTCCAAGCCTACGCCCTCCCCCTTCTCTCGTCTGCCTCCAACCAGACCTATTTCTCCGCGACCACCGACACGGTGACCTTGAATTATACGGGGGGCTCTTACAGTTACGTTCTCATCACACGTAACGGGGTGGCGATTCCCAATATGAAGAGCCGGGGTAAGCAGTCGGCGTATACGGATACGGGGCTATCGGCCAACACCTCCTATACGTATGTCATTACCCCCTACAACCCGTTGGATGTCTCGGGGGCGGCAGTCACCTTGACCACCGCCACCCTTCCTCTCGTGGTCACGGCCACCAACGGCCCGTTGACCACGACGTCGGCGGTCCAGATCATGTTGAACGATTCGGGGAACACCTTCACGTACTTTGATATCTCACGGAACGGGACGGGGTTGGCGAGCCAGGTGTACGATGTGTCTTATACCGATACGACGGTGACGGCGAATACAACCTATACCTATGTCGTGATTCCCCATAACGGGGCGGGGGCGACGGGGGTACCTTATACTTATATCACCTATGCCCTCCCCAGTATTGGGTCGGTGGTGTTAGCCAATGCCACCGCCGGGCAGACCACCTATACCGTGAACGGGGCGTATTTCTCCTTTGATGTCTCACGTAATGACCAAAAGGTCTCACGTATCACCTCGGGGAACACGTTTACGGACAGTACCACGGTGGCCAATACCCAATACACGTATTTGTTCACCCCTTACAATCCCGGGAAAGTCGCGGGGGCGGGGGTATTGGTCAGTTATGCGGCCTTACCCACGGTGACATCCTTGGTGGCAGGGGGGAGTACCCAGGTCGATACCTCGGGGTCAATTGGTCTGTCTTTTACCGGGGTCTACGACTATGTGGTGATTCAGCGTAATGGGGCGGTGGTAACTACGGTGGCGGCGGGGGCGGGGACGAGTTATATCGATACCGGGTTGGCACCGGATACGGCCTATACCTACTTTGTGGTACCCTTCAGCCGGGTGACCACCGGGGATATCTCGGGGGTGTATGTGTCCGCCTTGGCCTACACCCAACCCTTCTTGTCGGCGTTCGGGGCGTTGACGGTGGGGTCGTCCATCATCACCTTGAATCTGTCCGGGGTCTACTACAATGCCAATATCACCCGTACCTCGGGCTCATCCACCATCACTTACTACGGGGTCACGGGGGCGACCTACGACGATACGGTGGTAGCGAATACCCCCTACACGTATGCGATTACCCCCTACGCTCCCAACGTGCTCGCCGGGGCGACCAGTTCCTTTTCCGTCGTATCCGCCGCGTCGTTGACCATCACGGGGGGGACGGTCACCACCTCGGCGATTCAGTTACTGTTTGGTGGGGGGTACGGTTCCCTGTCGGCGACCCTGGACGGGACGACGGTCTTTACCCGGAGTACGGGGTTAACCAGCTATAACTTTACTCTACCCGCCGGGACGGGGTACAACCTACCTCATACGATGGTGGTGAGTGCCTTCAACTCGGCGGGGGTACTGGGGCAGACGGTGACTTATTCGGCCTATACTCTAGCCGTGGTGACCTCGGTGACGACGGGTACGGTCACCGCCTTCTCCGTCGTGGTCAACTACACGGGGACGTATTCGTCGGTGGGTATCGTGCGTAACGGGGTACAAATCGCCTCGGTTCCCGGGTCGTCGGTGACGTCGTATACCGATACCACGGCGTTACCTAATACCACCTACGCCTACTCGGTGGTCCCCTATAACGGGAACCTCCCTCCGGTGGCAGGGACCGCCGTGTCCGCCAGTGCCAGTGTGACGACCCCCGCGGGTCTGAACCCGACGGTGGGAGCCTTGACCTCCTCCTCCATCCAGATATTGTTCGGGGGTAGCTTCAGTTACATGACCATCTACACGGGTACCACCTTCCTCCGTCAGGCCCTGTCGACCGATACCTCCTATACCGCCACAGGGCTGGTGGCGAACACCCCTTATACCTTTACCTTGACCCCCTACAGTGGCTCCAACGCCGCCGGAGTGGCCGTCAGTAGTACCATCTATACTCTCCCTCAGTTCACCAGCTTCATCAGTACCGTCACGAGTACCACCAGTGCCCAACTCTTGTTTACGGGTGCCTATAACTACTACCGGGTGTCACGGAACGGTACGGTCGTCTACACAAATCCGGGGAAGATGTACGATATCAGTTATATCGATACCGGGTTGTCCTTGAACTCGTCGTATAACTATGCGATTACCCCTTATAACGTGACGGATTACTCGGGGGTGACCTTATCCACCACGGTGGTGATTTCCAACTCGGTCTTCATCTATAACGGGGGGTTCAATTTGACCCCTGCCACCTACGGCTGGACGGTGTCGACCGGGTATGGATGTGCCTACTATACCGGTATCGGGGCAGGTTCGGGGTTGGCGGGGGCAGGGAACTACTACACCGGGGTGTTACCCTCCATCACCCAACAGTACTTTGTCGCCGCCAACAGTGTGCTCGCGGCGGGGCAGAAAATCATCCTCAGTCAAAACATGCCTTTCACCGGTATCACCGGGTCAACCACGTTCATCTTATCGTTATGTGCCTTTGCCGGGACGGAAGTGAGTCCTTTACATACCTTGACGGTCTACATGAACGGAATCACCTTGTTGAACAATGTCTCCATGGGTTCGGTGGCGAATACACCCTATAGTACCTTCAATTTACCGTTCATCATCAGTAACAATGGTACCTATACGTTATCGTTGGTCTTCTACTGCCCCACCAAGGTGGTCTCGTACATCGGGGTGACGGGGGTGCAAATCTTCAATGCGGCGGTCCCGGGTATCGGAGCCTATGCCGTGGATACCACCGGACTGAGTCTCTACTACCCCATGGATATCGCGGCGGGCTTGGTGGGGGTGGGAAGTACCTTGTTGAACGATTATGCCACGGGGTTACCGGTCGTGGATGCCTCGTTCGTGGGGGGTGCGACGATTGTGTCTTCCCAACCCACCCCGGTGGTGGGCTCCGGGTGTGTGTCATTGGTGGCGGCGAGTCAGCAATACGTGGTGTTGGGCTCGGTGTCGGTGGGAGGGACGACGGGGGCGGTGGGAACGGGTTTGGGATTCACCGTGGCCGGCTGGTTCTACCCTCAGGGGGGGCAGACCAGTGGAGCGGCGATATTCTCCTTGAATGGGTCGGGAGGGTCGGGAGCCACCATCTCCTTGGAATACCGGACCTTTTACGGTCAGACCAACTACCTCCGGTTCTATGTGAACGGGGTCTTGGAGTATATTGTTTCCAACTACAGTATCACCCCGGGACTCTGGTATTTCTATACCATGACCGCGAGTTGGTCGGCCGTGACCGGTACGGCCACCTATCTGTTCTATTTGAACAGTACCTTGGTTCAGACCATCACGGTGGCGGGGGTGGCGAATTGGGCCGGGGGGGCCGGAGGAATCACCTATACCAA
>Ga0114962_10002258_pt1 | contig 16176 bp, 6 predicted proteins | sample C_130820_MF_Meta_FD_87017 | JGI IMG/M metagenome (GOLD analysis project Ga0114962, IMG submission 87017) | Freshwater microbial communities from Lake Croche, Canada to study carbon cycling - C_130820_MF_MetaG | ecosystem: Environmental > Aquatic > Freshwater > Lake | place: Lake Croche, Canada...
CTTAAATGTCATTCCAGTTCCTAATGAAATTGGTACTTGGAATCATATTGCCGCAGTTTTTAAAAGAAATGGAAGCTCCCCAACTATTACAGTTTATATTAATGGTGTTCAAAAAGCAATAGCCTCTTTAAATTCTTCTACATCTACTGCATCAATTACTCCTTCATCTACTGCAATAACTTGGAATATTGGCGCAGCATATGATAATTTTTATGGGAAAAATATTTATGGATACTCCGGTCAATTGGATGAGGTTAAAATTTGGAATGTTGCCAAATCACAAGGAGAGATTAGAACCTCTATGTGTCAAAAGTTATCCGGTTCTGAGTCAAATCTTGCTGCTTATTATACAATAAATGAAGGAACTGGAACCTCTGTAGGTAATTCCTCCTTAGGGACATCTATTTCTACTTATACCGCCTCTAATTATACGGGGACTATTGTTGGTTCACCTACTTGGCAAGTTTCGGGAGCTCCACTTGGAGACGTTTCAGCCTACATTTTCCCTGGGTCTGTATCGGGTAACTGGACAGGAAGGTCAATATCTACAGGGTCTATGTTAGATAAAACAAATAATGTTAGGGGTTCATTGACGTTATCTGGTCTAAGTGCAACAACCTATCCAGAAGGAGTTTTTGTTTATTATAATCGAAATTATCCAAATTACAGATTAAGTGCAACAGGAAATCCTTTTGATACTACTTCCAATACCAATAATAATGTTTATCCATCCGTATTCTTTAGTGGAGGATCTGCTTTATCTTATACGCTATTATATGATTATTCTACTTTTACCAGTGCAATTCCATCTGCAGGAGGGGCAATGTATAATCGATCAGATAATACACAATCTAATTGGTATGATCTATTGGCTACTCAAAATACAACAAATAAGACATTTACTGTAACCTCTTCAGCTACCAGAAATGACTTTATTTTAGGAGGACAAATTAAAACATATAAACCGTGGACCAAAGGTGCTGGTCAAATGCTTACACTTGGTGCAGCAAATAGTCAAAAAATTTCTGATTATGTCAACCTTGGATCAACCTTAAACACTACTTTAGCCACCTCAAATTTTACAGTTGAATTTTGGATTAATACCTTGTCTAATGATTTAGGGGATGCTCCTATCATCGGGAATAAAGACTGGTCGAGTGGAGCAAATACAGGTTTTGTAATTTCTCAAAACAAGAGTGCATCTATTCTAAAATACAATTTTAAAACTGCTTCTGGAAGCCGTGCTGATTTGAATTTTAACTTTCCAACTAGTGTGCCAGGTTGGCATCATGTGGCGGTAGTCTTTGATAGATCAAATTCTTATGGATTAACCAATGCGTCAGGAATAGTTTTTGTGGATGGTGTTCAAGTAGCTTCTCAATCTTTAGGTGCAAGCGCAACAACTTCTATAAGTGCTTCTTTACCTTGGGTGATTGGTGAAGATGGGAAATTTGCTTATCAAACTACTTATGGATATAAAGTTAATGCCAATATAGATGAGGTAAGAATTTGGGCAAGTTCTAGAACTCAAGCACAAATTAGAGCTAACATGTGTCAAAAATTATCTGGTTCAGAATCCTTATTGGCAGCCTATTACAAATTTGATGAACTTTCAGGACGTACTCTGACAAATTCTTCTATAGGAACCTCTATTACAAGCTATAATGCTTCAGCTTATAATGGAACTTTGGTTAATGGGGTTGTAAGAAGTTTAGCAACTACGCCTTTAGGTGACGTTTCAGGAATTAATTTCCCTGCTACAGCAGATGCAACAGGATGGTCAAGTCAAACAGCTACAACGGGAACCATGACGAATGCTTCATCTTCCAATAGAGGGAATTTGACTTTGAAAAATATGAATATCGGTTCCGGAGGAACCTATCCGAACGGAGCTTTGGTATTTTATTCTAAAGGTTATCCTTATACAAGAGTTTCTGGTGCAAATAACTTAGATACCTCCACCAATACAAATAATGATGTTTATTCTGGATTATTTATTTCTGGAGGAACAAACTATAATTATGCTTTAGATTATGATTTAAGTACTTTTAGTTCGGCTTATAAATATATTAATAGTGCTGGAATTTATGGAAAACAAAATGAGAATGTTACTCTTTGGAATGACTTAGGTGCTATTCCAGACTCAGTAAACAAAACTTTAAGACTAACAAATGTGAGTTATGGTAGCTACGATTTTATTCCAGGAAATTCTAATACCTCTGGATCCGCTTTAAATACTGGTTCAGGTAAGGCCATTCAATTAGGAATTGGACAAACAAGCAAGGTTTCTGATTACGTTAGTTTAGGGTCGAATTACAATTCTTCACTAGCTACTTCAGACTTTACTGTAGAATATTGGGTCAATACCTTGACTTATGATGGAAAAACTTCTTCACATATTTCCAATCAAGACTTTTCTGCTCCGACGTCAAATACTGGATTTTCCATCACACAAAAGAATAGTACTACTTGTACAGCTAACTTTAAAACAAGCGGAGGAACATCTGTAAATCTTGATTTCACCTTCCCTAATAGTGTTGCTGGATGGCATCATATTGCTGTGGTTGCCGATAGAAATACGAATCAAACATTAACAGTTTATGTAGATGGTTTACAATCTGCTACAACATCACTTTCATCTGCTACTCCTACTAATTCAATTAATTCATCTTTATCTTGGAACCTAGGTGAGGATGGTACAGGTACTTACCAAGCAGGAACTAGTGGAGGTAAATTCAATGGGCAGTTTGACGAAGTGAAAATTTGGAGCTCCGTTAGAACTTTAACAAATATTAGAGATAATATGTGTCAAAAATTGGTTGGAAATGAATCTTACCTATTGGGGTATATCAAATTTGATAATGGAAGTGGGGTTAATGCAACCAATTACTCCTTAGGGACTTCAATATCGAGTTATACCGCATCTAATTTTGCAGGAACATTGACAAATGCTCCTTCCTGGGTAATCAGTGGTGCTCCAGTAGGGGATGCCTCAGCTTATAATTTCCCTGCTTCATGGTCTGGAACATCTATTTCCACTGGAGCAATGACAAATGCATCTTCGTCAGCAAGAGGGACTTTTAATATACAAAATATGACATCTTCATCAACCTTACCAGATGGAGCTTTTGTTTATTATGTAAAAGGTTTCCCTAATACTAGAGTAAATGTAAATAACATAGATACTACAAAAAATGCATCAAATGATGTTTATACAGGTGTTTTTGTATCTGGTGGTTCTGGATATAGTTATGATGCTGTATATAATTTGAGTACGTATCCTTCTTCGGTGACTTCAATATCCAATGGAACATTATTTGGAAGACAAAATGCAACAATAACTTCATGGACTAATAAGTCAGCAATTCCTAATTCTTCAAGTAGTACTTTGAAATTATCGGGATTAACTAATACTTACCAAGAATTTATTCCTGGAGATGGAGGTTATAACTATACTACTAATAATAAAGGTGCTGGTAATAATTTATCATTTGGAACTTCAACCGCTAATTATAATAGTGACTATGCAAGTTTAGGAACTGCATTGAATTCTACTTTAGCAACTTCTGATTTTACCTTAGAATTTTGGGTGAATACTGCAAGTTATGACGGTAAAGACGCTCCGTATATTTCAAATAAAAACTGGCATTCCGGTGCAAATGTGGGATTAGCAATTGCTCAAAATTCAAGTAACACCACTTCCAAAATAAATTTTACAACAAGTGGAGGTTCTAGAGTTGATTTAAACTTTACTTATCCTAACAATACGCCCGGATGGCATCATATTGCTGTATTAGCGGATAGAAACTCAGCTAAAACATTAACCATTTACGTAGATGGAGTTCAAGCAGCTACAACAAGTATAGCTACTAATAGTCCAACAAACTCTTTAAATTCTGGACTTCCATGGAATATTGGAGAAGATGGTACTGGGGCATATCAAAAAAATGAATCCACTCATCCTAAATTTAATGGAAATATTGATGAGGTTAGGGTTTGGAACACTTTAAGAACTGTGAGTCAAATAAGGCAATATATGTGTCAAAAAATAACTGGATTTGAATCAAATTTGGCAGCATATTATAAACTAGATAACACAACAGGAAATTATTTTAATAATAATTCATATGGAATTGGATTGACTAATTATAACAAATCATCCTTCAATGGCTCTTTAATCAATACTAATTCAACAACTAGTCCTCTACCTAATTGGGCACTTTCTGGTGCTGCAATTGGAGATACAAATGTTGTTACTTATGCTTCTAGTTGGTCAGGATTATCCTTGGTTAATAATTTATTATCATCTTCAAATTCAGGAAGAGGAACCGTTACGGTTTCCAATATATCCACTTCACTTGGAACAGTGCCAAGTGGAATGCATTTATATTCTGTTAAAGGATATCCTAAGACAAGAATATCTTCGGTAGGGACATACTTTGACTCTGGTGCAAATATTAATAATGATTATTACTATGGAGTATTTAGTGCAGGTGGAAGTAATTTTAGTTACGACTTAGTTCATGATTATTCTACTTATCCGAGTGCTATAACAGTAAATTCTATTGCTGGATTAGCTGGAAAAACAGACCAAACGGTATCTGCTTGGAATGACTTAGCTGCTACAGCCGATACGATAAACAAAAAATTAACTTTGTCGGCATTTAATACTGGGAAATTGGAATTTATTCCAGGAAATACTGCTAATGGAAGTTATCCAAAAGCATCTTTTTTTGATAAAACGTCATTTACTCATAAAGCACAATTTAATAAAACATCAGCGTTTAATTTTGGAACATCTACCAATTTTACTGTAGAATTTTGGTTAAAAGTTCCGACCGATATTTCAACGTTTGATACTTGGAATGCCTTTGCTTGCGATAAAGATTGGACTTCTGGAGGCAATGCAGGATGGGTTATTTTTATGCATAAGTACCGTACAGCATTAAATACAGCAACCTTAGAATTTAATTTAGGTGATGGAAGCAATAGGGCAGATTCTTATAGCGGATCGGATGTTGTTAATCGAACAGTTAATAAAATAAATGACAATCAATGGCACCATGTTGCAATGACAGTAAACCGTACTGGATATGGGAAATTATATGTGGATGGGGTTTTAAGGTCAGTTAGAACAGTATCTAATGTAGGTAATTTAAACACTTCCTATCCTGTCTTAATTGGAGTTGACGCCTTAGGTAACTATGCAAATCATAAATTCCAATTAGATGAATTCAAAATGTGGAATGTGGAGCGCTCTCAAGATAGTATCATTGCCTATATGGAAAAGGAAATTTCTAATCCTTTATATTATTCTAACCTTTTGGTTTATTACAAAATGGATGGAACCAATGTTAGTTTAAAGGATGCAAAAAATAATATTCCATTAACATACACAGCATCAATTAATAGAAGTTTTAATGTGCCAATAACTAAATGGGCTACTTATAATGGTAGTACTTGGTCTGGGGCAACCACTTCCCCAGATTCCACCACGAATGCCTTAATTTTAGGTTCTAAAACATTAAGCGGAAAAGAATACTATAGAAATATAGTGATTGGGACTGGAGGAAGTATATCAGGTTCAACATCTGATACAGTTGTAGTAACAGGAACTAACTTTAATGTGTCTGGTGGAAGTGTAAGCTTATCAAATAGTACAATCCAATATAAAAATGGAAATAATACTCCTGCATTGCCATGGGGTAATTTCACTATTGGCTCAATGGAGTTTAATAATTCCAATGGAACATTACCTTTCCATAATTTGACGGTTAACAAAACATTAAAATTATCTAGTGGAATTGTAGATTTAAGTGGAAATGCTCCTATTATGGCAAATGGTTCAACTATAGAATTTGCTGGAGGGAAATTTAACAATACGGTGCCAACAGTATCTAGTGTAGGAAATACTTTCAATTTAAAATATTGTTTTACAACTGATTCTAATTTTGCGCTAACTAATGCATTTAATTTTATTAATGATACGACCAAAATTGGAGATATTACAATTAATCATACAGGACCTAATAGAAACACCATTACTAATTCCTACAAAACTGTAGCAAGAGGAAAGATAAAAATTATCTCTGGAACATTATATCAAGATGCTGATTTGTTCGCAAAAGACAGTATAATAATACGTGCGAATTCAAGAATTAATACACAAACAGGGTCAGTAACCGATACACTTTGGCTACAAAATGGTTCCTATTTAGCAGAATCAACTACAGGTTATGTAAAAGGAATTGTTAAATCAAAAAATAATTTGGTTTCTTTTGGTAATGATGTAGATATGAAGGGAGTTCTTAAACTGAAATGGAACGGATCAACTAATCCTGGAAATATTACTATTGAAAGACGTCATGGAAGTAGCTTATTTGGTTCACCTAAATTGTCTCATTTAGGAAGAACTTATAATCCGTCTAACATGAAATGGATTATAAAACCAACTTATAATGGAAACCTAGCTACCCAAATTACCTTCCCTTATAAAACAGGGGAATTGAATGGAGTAGGGGAGTCCAACTTACAAGTATTTAGAAAACCTGAAAATGGAATTGTGTATAATTTCTTTAAATCACTGACTTATAATTATACTGCAAAAACCATCCAGACCAAACCGACAGATAGCTTTTCAGAATGGATTCTTGGAGGATCTAATAATCCACTTCCGGTTGAATTAATTAATTTCTCCGCAACCAAAGTTAAAGGATATGATGTTGCTTTACTTAATTGGTCAACTGCGCAGGAAGACAACAATGACCGTTTTGAAATTGAAAGATTGTTTGACAATGGTCAATGGACAAAAGTTGGTTCAATTAAAGGAATCGGATTTAGCAATACAGTTAATAACTATAGCTTTAATGATTCATTCTTTGCGACTACTTCAAAATCAGTTTATTATAGACTGAAACAAATTGACTATAATGGACAATTAGAATATAGTCCAGTAAGAAAGATCAGTTTAACTACTGACTTTGAAACAGATATTAAAGCTTGGTTTAATAAACAAATGGGGGATATCCAGGTAAGCATCAATACTTCATCTGCGGATGATAAATTAATCATTACCTTAATGGATGCATTTGGTAAGATCGTTTTAACTGAAAATGCCTCCACTATAAAAGGATTGAATAATATTCAAATCAATGCACAAAACATTGCTAAAGGATTCTATTTAATGAATATATCAGGGAATAGTATCAACTATTCTACTAGATTAATCAAGTATTAAAACTTCTTAGGAGTTACAATAATATTTAATTCCCTTTTCCAACCTGTCAAGTACAATCCGCTTGACAGGTTTTTTGTTTTAATCAATTTTAAAGTTTAGGTAGGTATGAAAAATTTAATTGCGTAGATAAAGGCTTCTATTCTACGAATATTTTGCGTAGAATAATTTGTATTTTTGTTACCTAGAATGAACAGTTCCTATATCTATACTCTACTTGACTGGCCAAATTTTTATTGGGATGACTTGGAGTTGTTACCAAACAAAGACTGTTAGGTATGGCTTTCGCTTGCTATTATGCTGTATTCTTTTTATTTATCTTTTTTTGTTAATTCAAAGAATAAATAAAGTTCCAAAAATCCTAAGTTTAAAAGATGCAGTATTAAGATATTTATTTATTTTTAGTCTCGAAATGATTTCAATTGTTTTGACTTTAATATGTAAAAGATTATAATTAATGCCTTTTTATTCCGATTTTCCTACTAGAATTGCATTTGTTTGGTTCTTTCTACACTTAGTCATTTACGTAGTATCAAAGAGAAATTTTAGATCAGTAGTTAAAGATCAAATTCTTTACCAAAAGAATAAGAAATTTGAAACAGCAAATGCAATAATTGCAATGATAAGTTTAATTTTAAATTGTTTTATTTACTTTTATTTTTTATTATTTTTTATAATGCTTTTTGTGGTTCCTGTCTGTATTTATCAAGGTGAGGAAAGTGCTTGGAATTGGATTCATGTGATACCATTTTTGGAAGTTTCATGTCCGTAAATTCTAAAAATTGAAATTATGGGATTTCTTAGTAAATTGCCCGTGCAATGAAACGTATATTATTCGGATTATTAGGACTCATAGGGTTGGCAATCATAGGATTGTGTTTATATATTGTTATCACAGGACAGTATTTTGCCTTTAATGCTATTCATCATTTAACTGCAGATATAGATGACTATAAGTTTTTCACAAACAATACGATTCATAAATCCCAGTCGCCTCATATTCTTCCTAGATCAAAAGGATACAATAAAAAGGAAGTTCCTGATTCTTTACTACAGTTCTTTACTAAAATTGAATCGGTTGCCATTTTTGTAGTAAATAAAGATTCTGTCCTTTTTGAAAAATATGATAAAGGCTATAATGATACGACCGTGTCAGGGTCATTTTCTGTAGCAAAAACCGTTATTGGATTGCTGATTGGAAAGGCTCAATCGGAAAATTTACTAAACATCAATGATCCAGTTTATAAGTATATTCCAGAATTTAAGGATAAGGGAAGGGATAAAATAACAATTAAAAATCTATTACAAATGGGTGCGGGACTAAAATTTGATGAATCGTATCTATCTATGTTTTCCAAAACAACGGAAGCCTATTATGGAGACGAACTCACCAAAATGGTTACGGATTTGGAACCAGAACGCCCTATAGGACAATATTTTAATTATCAATCAATCAATACTGAAATCCTTGGATTGATTATTAAAAATGTTACTCATGGTTCCGTTGCAAAATATTGTGAAGAGAAACTTTGGATTCCGTTAGGTATGCAGCATGATGCCTATTGGAGCGTGGATCATAAGGACGGAATTGAAAAAGCTTTCTGTTGTTTGAATGCAACCGCATCTGATTTTGCAAAAATCGGACTATTAATCTATCATAAAGGAAAATGGAACAATCAACAAATTCTTCCTGAATCCTACATAAGAGAAATGATAACTCCTAATAATCTCATTGATTTAGAAAGTCCAACAAAGCAAAAATGTGATTTTTATGGATATCAATTATGGATTGGCGAACATAATGGAAAACAAATCCCTTATGCAAGAGGAATTGGAGGACAACAAATCATCATTTATCCTGAGGCAAATTCCGTTGTTGTTAGATTGGGTATTAAAAGAGGACTTAAATCAGGTCATCATTATGAAGATTTTGATAAACTTTGTACCTTGGCCGATATATTAAATAAATAATTACAAACAAATCAAATACAAATGACAAAATCAAATCATCAAAAATCAATTCAATTTTTTATTGTTTTTTCTTTCTTTACTCAGGTTCTATTTGGACAGGAATCAATGCAAAATATCAGAGGACAAATAAAGGATAAGGAAACACAGATCAGCTTGGCCTTTGGTCAAGTATTATTATTTAAGGATGGGTCAACTTTCAAACAAGTAGAAACGGATGAAAATGGGAACTATGCTTTATTAGGTATTCCTATTGGGCGTTATGTTATTTATTTTAGGATGACTAGTTATAAATCCTATTCTCAAGAAGTAATATTAAATAGTGGGAAAGAATTTATTCTAAATCCAGAATTAGAACAAAATATTAAGTCCTTGAAAGAGGTAGTGGTTAAAGCAGATGCCAAAAATAGTCAGTCAGCACAAATGATGCTTCAATCAGTTAAAAACTTTACTCCTGAAGAAACTGAACGTTATGCGGGTTCTAGGGCTGATCCAGCACGGATGGCATCAAATTTTGCAGGAGTTCAAGGTAATAATGACTCTCGCAATGACATTGTAATCAGAGGAAATAGCCCTTTAGGTGTTTTTTATTTATTGGACAATGTATATATACCAAATCCATCTCATTTTGCGATTTCTGGTAGTACGGGTGGACCTGTATCCATTTTAAATAGTAAAACAATTGATAATTCCTTGTTTTTAACAGGAGCTTTTCCTCCAGGATATGGAAATGCTATTTCTGGAGGATTCGATTTAAAGATGAGGTCAGGGAATAATCAAAAGCATGAGGCATCTGCTCAATTTGGCATATTAGGAACGGAATTATTATTAGAAGGGCCAGTTTCGAAATCAAAAAGATCCTCTTATATGGTGACTTATAGGTACTCCACTTTAAAATTATTTGAAGCACTTAAAATAAAAATTGGAACAGATGCTGTCCCTAATTATCAAGATGCTGCCTTTAAATTGAACTTCCCTATTAATAATAAATCAGCCTTTTCTATTTTTGGAATTGGAGGAATGAGTAAAATATCCATTGTTAATTCCGATAAAACAACTCCTCCTACAGATATTTATTCAGAAGCAACTAAGGATCAGTATTTTGGATCGAAAATGGGTGTAATTGGTGCTAATTATGGATGGAGTCCTAACAATAGAACCTATTTAAAATTTACATTGGCTCAATCAGGCGAGCAATCTAATGCCAATCATAATTTAATTTATAGAGATTCTAATTACCTTACTAAAAGACTTCAACCGATTTTATTTTATCAATTTAATATTTATAAAACATCGTTTAACGGATTTATAAATAAAAATTTAAAGCGTAATTGGACTGTTAAAATCGGATATTTTTCTGATATTTATAGAGTAAATTACTTAGATAGCTTTATACCCTATAAGGATTCAGTTTGGCATAAAAGATGGGATTACAAAGGAACGGTTTTTAATTTAATGCCTTATTTGTCTACTAAAAAACAATTTAATGATAAATGGACGGGTACTTTTGGAATCCATTCTAATTACTTTAGTTTGAGTAAAACTTTTTATTTGGAACCAAGAGCGTCCATCAAATATCAAGTAAATGATTTACAATCTTTTAGCTTGGGTTATGGACTCCATTCACAAAATCAACCACTATATACTTATTACTATAAACCTGAGGGTCAAAATGGTTACAATAATTCCAATATAGCTCCAACAAGATCACATCATTTTGTAGCAGGTTATGATTGGTTATTTGGTCAAGTCCATTCTATTAGAATTGAGACCTACTATCAGTATTTATTCAATATCCCAGTAGATATTTTGCCTTCCTCTTTTTCGATGATTAATGGCGGTTCATCTTTCAGCAGAATTTTCCCTAATCAATTGATTAATAAAGGTTCAGGTACAAATTATGGAGTAGAATTAACTTACCAAAAGAAATTTGCTCATCATTATTTTTTAATGTTTACAGGCTCCTTATTTAATAGTTTTTATAAAGGTTCCGATGGAGTCCAAAGAAGTACGGACTTTAACGGCAATTATGCAATGAACTCCCTAGGCGGATACGAGTTTAAAATTAAGAGAATCACTTACTCTATAGGTGGTAAGTTTACCTACACTGGTGGAAGAAGATATTCAAATATAGACACTACTAGAACAGCTTCACAAGGTGAAATCGTTTATAAGGACTTGAACCACAATAATTTTAAATTCAGAGATTATGTCAGGTTTGACCTAAAATTCCTAGCTAAAATCAATGCTTTTAAAACCACACATGAGGTTGGGATAGATATTGTAAATGTATTTAACACTAAAAATTTATTAGGATTTACCTACAACCCAGGAGCTAAGAATCCAATAAGGACAGACTATCAGCTTGGTTTACTTCCGTTATTTTATTATAAGCTGGAACTCTAATTTTTGAAGATGTCAATTCTGAAACTTTGTTGTATATTGCTAATGATTTAAAAACTAACGCCTTATATTTCTATGATAACTACATTTCCTAGTAAATTTCTACTGTTATTAACTTTTTCGTTTTTTTTGGTTGGCCAAAATGCCTATTCGATTGGAAATTTCCGTGAAGGTTATACCAATAAAGAAAGCAATTTTGAAATCTTACTTTGTTCAGGACTCAAAATGAATGGTCAAGCAAATCAAGCAAGTGACTCCTGGCAAATTGATGAAAGTACTGGTGGACAGATTTGCTTATTTCTTAACTCAAATATTTCAACTTACTTCAATTTTGATTCCATAGAGGTAGAATGTTATAAGATTAATAGTGCAAACTCAAAATCAGAGCTCTGTAGGTTTTGGTTTAAGACGGAAAGAAGTAAAAAACCTCAAGTATTTCCAATCATTTTCTTTAATTCAGGAAAGTTTGAGTTAATGGTTTATTCTAATAATAAGGACTTCATTGGGACACGTCAGTTTGAAATAAAATATAAACCTCAACCCGTTTCCTTTAAAAGAGGACGATCCTAATATTTAGATTGAATAAATTTAAAGTCTTATTACTCATAGTTTCTATTTTTCTAAATTTAAAAATAGAGGCTCAAAGTGAAAATAACTATTTTATATCATCGGCTTTTAGTAAAGGATTTATTTTAACCCCTTATGGGAAAGTTGCTAATTTGAAAATTTATACCAGCACTTATCAACTGGATTTGGGAATTCAATCGTCCAATTTCAATTATTGGGATAGTTTGTATAATTATCCGTGTAAGAAGATTCAATTCTGTATAACTGATTTTCAAAATACTACCATACTTAGTAGGGCTTATGTGATTAATCATAACTTTAATTATGTGTTTAATTTAAAGCATAAAAGATTATTTTTCTCTATGGAAGGAGGCTTTGGAGCCGCTTATTTTGATAAAATATTTAACTTAAATGACAATATTAAAAACAAAGCAATTGGGTCTAAAGTAAATGTTTCGTTTTTTTTCAACACGAGATTAAATTATTCTATTAAAAAATGGAATATTTATTCTGGATTTAATTTTATACATTATTCATCTGGAGCGCTTAACTTACCTAATAATGGATTAAATATCCCAGGTTTAAATTTTGGAATTCAGTATCAATTTTATAAAGGGAAAAATGATTCTACCAAAAGAATTGTCAATCAAACTCAAATTTTAGCTGAAAGAAAACAATACATTTATGCGTTATGGGCCACTAAAGCTGAAGGAATATTTGGCGAGCGTCGTTTTTACCCTTTGGGTTTAAGCTATAGATATGGATGGAAAGCATCAAAAATGAATATTTCTGGCATAGGAGCAGATTATTATTACGATGCCTCCATGCCTTACCAAACGTTTCAATCATATCCTGAAGGCTTTCAACTAGGTAAAAAAAGTCAATTGGGAGTTAGAGCAGAAACAGAGTTTGTATATAAAAAAACAGGTGCTATCATAAGTTTCGGTGGATATCTATATAATCCTAATATGTACCTAACCGGCCGATATTATCAGCACTTAGGGATTAGATATCATATAAATAAGCGTTTTTTTAGTGGGGTTATGGTTAAATTACATTTAGGAAGAGCTGATTTTATACAATGGATTGCAGGTTACAATTTGTAATTTGCCGTTCTTAAATAATGAAGAATTAAGAATGCAATCTGTTAATAATCAGGCTGAAATAGTTTCAGACATGTTGAAATTAACCAGTCATCTTTTACAAAATGATTTCAAAACTTTTGACGAAGCTCAGAAGGTGATATTAGACTTCCATGACTGCTTATCTTTTCATGAAAAGAAATATTATATTGATGCAGAGCCACTGATCACGGATAAGGAATATGATGTCCTTTATAAAAAGCTAGAAGCTATTGAAAGCGCTTTTCCCGATCTCATAGACGAAACTTCTCCTACTCAAAGGGTAGGAAGAGGTTTAACTAAAGATTTAGAGCAAGTACCTCATTTAGTTCCGATGCTTTCTTTGGATAATAGTTACAATGAAGAGGATATTTTAGAATTTGAAAAAAGAGCCAGAGGCTTTTTATCTGGTCAAACTATTACTTATTATGTAGAGCCAAAATTTGATGGATCATCAATAAGTTTAGTATATGAAAATGATAAATTAATCCGTGCTGCTACCAGAGGAGATGGATTGGTAGGGGAAGACATTACCCTAAATGCACGAGCGATTAAAAATATTCCTTTGAAAGCTACTTTTAGCCAGTTTGGGATAAATACCATAGAAATCCGTGGTGAAGTGGTAATTAGAAAGGATTTTTTTAAAAAATTCAATCAAAATAGAGTAGAAAATGGATTGGCAGCATTAGCAAATCCTAGAAACTCTGCGGCAGGAGCATTACGTCTTCAAGACCCTAAGGAAGTTCAAGAAAGGGGTTTAGAATCCGTAATGTATCATATTAGTTATTGCACAGATGTAGAAGGAAATGATTTATTAGGAAAGACTCTCAAATCAAGATCAGAAAATATTAAAATGCTTAGTGCCTTAGGATTTAATGTTCCGTTATATGAGGGTAAAAAAGTTGAAAAAGTTAATCAAATCCTTGATTTTATCCATGAATGGGGTATTAAAAGAGATGACTACAAATATGAACTTGACGGGATGGTCATTAAAATAGATGATATTTCTTTAGAGGATTTATTGGGTGCAACAACTCACCATCCTAGGTGGGCAATTGCTTATAAGTTTAGTAGTCGTCAAGCAAGAACTCAATTATTAAATGTAGAATATCAAGTTGGAAGGGTAGGAACTATAACGCCGGTTGCTAAACTAAGTCCAGTTAACGTGGGAGGTGTAACGGTTAGTAGTTTATCCTTATTTAATGAGGAATTTATCCAAGATAAAGATTTAAGAATAAATGACTATGTGCTAATAGAAAGGGCAGGTGATGTGATTCCTTATTTAGTTGGTGTCATTAAGGAGGCAAGGACGGGTAATGAGGAATTAATCCAATTCCCTAAACTTTGTCCAGAATGCGGTACAGCTTTAGTTAAAAACTTAGATGAGGCCGCTTGGAAGTGTCCTAACATAGATTGTCCTGCTCAAGTTATAGAAAGGTTAGTTCATTTTACTTCGAGAGATTGTATGGAAATCACTGGTTTGGGAGAGGCAATTGTTAAAAGATTTTTTAAGGAAGGATTTATTAAAAATATAATTGATATTTATCATCTTCCATATAATAAAATTGCAGAATTAGAAGGTTTTGGACAAAAAAGTATTGAAAATTTAAAAATAAATATAGAAAAATCAAAAAATAGACAATTATCTAAATTGATTTTCGCGTTAGGAATACGTTTTGTTGGTGAAACAACAGCCAAATTACTCGCTCAAAAATTAGAAGAAATAGAAGAACTTTATACATATCAATTATCTGATTTATTAGAATTAAGGGATATTGGTCCTAAAGTAGCACAATCGGTCTATGATTATTTTATTGATCCCCAAAATAGAAATTTAATATCAGCATTAAAATTAGAAGGTGTGAATACCTCTAATAAAAAGAAATCAATAGGATTAAATCAGGATGGTGGAGGATTAGTTGGAATTGTATTCTTGTTTACCGGGACATTGACATCTATGGGAAGAAAAGAGGCATCCGACCTTGTTGAAAAATTCGGAGGGATAGTGGCTGGTTCCTTAAGTAGTAAGGTAAATATCCTAGTTGCCGGATTAGAAGCCGGCTCTAAACTAGAAAAGGCACAAAAACTAGGAACAATTAAAATAATTTCAGAACAAGAATTTAAAGATATGATAAATCAATTTCCACAATGAATAATCCTTTAAAAATAAATGATCAAGTTAGCTTTTTAGATTCAGATGAAAAAGGAAAAATAATATCTATACTGTCAGAGGACACTTATTTATTACTGCTGGATAATGGAATGGATGTTAAAGTTAATTACAAGGAAATTGTTAAAATAGGATCTAGGTCAGAAGGTAAAATAATTGATCAGGTAAATGAAGCCAAACCTATTCTAAAGCCTATTTTAGAAAATGGAATAAAACTACAATTCAAATTAATTTTAGATGGTAGTAAGTCCTTAAATGGATTGTCTATTGTTTTAAACAAACAAGAGTTAGGACATTTGAATTTAATATTGATTAAAGAGTCTAACAATTTAAAATATTGTATTTATTCAGGTAGCATTATAGATAATTCTGCCATTCAAGTCAATCAGATTGAATCAAAAGATTTAGATTCCCAATATTGTTTCTTAGCCAAGGGATACTATTTTAACTCAAAAAACTGTACCTTAAATCATATAGATAAGACTTTTAAAATAAAAGTTTCTAATCTGTTAAAACAACCTAATTATCAATCAGAAATTGTCTTATTTGAAGAGGATAGGAAAATTACAAATGGTATTAATAAAACTATCTCACCTAAACCGGAATTAAAAGCGGATTTTATTATTAAAAATAGTACGGACTTTTTTGTACCATTGGAGGTGGATTTGCATTTAGAAAAAATTGTCCCAAAGGAGCAAATTAAAAAACATCAA
>Ga0114962_10002259_pt1 | contig 16176 bp, 10 predicted proteins | sample C_130820_MF_Meta_FD_87017 | JGI IMG/M metagenome (GOLD analysis project Ga0114962, IMG submission 87017) | Freshwater microbial communities from Lake Croche, Canada to study carbon cycling - C_130820_MF_MetaG | ecosystem: Environmental > Aquatic > Freshwater > Lake | place: Lake Croche, Canada...
GAGTGCCCGGGTCGCTGCGTCGAGTTCGCTGTTCTCAGTGTCGGTTTGCGGCGTCTGTGTGTAGGCGTCGACGATCTGAAGGCCGATCGCGATGCGGCGTCGTTCATCGATGAGTCGCTCGAGCCCCATGCGGACAAGTTCGGATCGGCTGGATGCCGCGCCCTGCGCGATCAGTTCGTCCATCGACGCTGCAAGTGAGTCATCAATACGGGTGACCAGCTGTGTCATGCGAAAAGCATACCGCTATGCAATGCAGAGTGTACCCGTACCGAGGTTTACGTGCTGGCACGGATTTTCGGCGCGTATTGCGATTTCCACGGGCGGAATAGCGCTTCTGGAGGTCATTATGGCCCACGGTTTGGCGGGAGAAGTCTTGAGGCATCGGGTGAGGTTGATGGTGAAGCGTATGAAAGCAGCCGGTGATTCGGCATGCACGGGTCGCGCCCTTGCGGTGAGGTTCGCGATCACGGAGTGCATCGGATGACTCCGCCGTTGCCGCCTCATTCACCCTCTCGACCGAACCTGCCAGCGGCACCGCGCTCGAGGGCTACGGGACGTCCGTACTCGCCGCCGGTGCATCCGCCGCTCTCACCGCTCGCGCTCATCATGTCGTCCCTCGCCTCGGCTGCTGTGCTGGTGTTCTTGGCCCGTGGGCAGCATGCAGGTGATACCGCGTCGCTCTCGGGCATGGCTTTTGGCGCATGGCTCGCAGGTTCGGTGGTCGGGCTGGTCGGATTTGCGTGGTTCCGTGACGAGAACCTGAAGCGACAGCTGCGCAACACCTACTCGGAACCAATTTGGAAGCCGGTGCTGATGGCGCGGGTCGGCGCCATCGCTGCATGGGTCATTGGCTCCGTTGGCGCCTACATGATCGCCGAGGCGGTGGCGCGTCGATGAACAGGATTGCTCGAATCTCTGTGCTGGCGGGGTTACTGCTCTCGGTACTACCGGTTCTCGCAGGCCCTCTCGATGCGCAGTCGAGCCCTGAAGCGCAGGGGTGTCGCACCACGAACGTGCTGCTGCTCATTGACCAGAGCCAGAGCTTGCAGGACACCGACCCCAGCAATCTGCGGGTCACCGGTGCTGAGGAGCTCATCAGGTCGCTGGCGAACTCGGCGGAGGCGAGTGGCGAGATCGTGAACCTCGCGATCGCCGGCTTCGGTGAAGGGGCGGCCGTTGAAACGCAGGTCACGCTTCCCGAACAACGTGACCTGGCAAAAGCATCGGTCGATCAGTTCGCGGCGCGTAACACCGACCAGAACACGGACTACGTGCTTGCGTTGCGACTGGCGCTAGATCACTTTTCGACTATGCCGGGTGTGTTGCCAGCGTGCAGCAAAGTGGTTTGGTTCACTGACGGCGCCTACAGCATCGACCAACTGGATGCACCCGACCTCGCGAAGTACACCTCGTCTCGCAACAAGGGCACGATCCAGTCGCAACTTGGCGATCAGATCTGTGGTCCGCTGCCAGATGGTTCGACCCAGGACCGTTCCGTTAGCGAGGCCATTCACCTCGCGGGGTTTTCGGTACAGATGATCGACCTTCGAGTCGAAGGCGCGGAGAAGCCGCAGGATCGGAACGAACGCGCGCAGACGAGGCCAGTCATCGACCGCCTTCTTGACGGAGATCCAGCTGACCCATGTCGAATCGCTGGTGGGCGGGTCGAAGCAACTGCCGCCAGCGATCTGGCGACGAAGTTCTTCGCGCAGGGTCAGCTCGCGCTCGGTCATTTCGAACTTGACTGCAATCTTCTTGCGTCCGGGTACCCGGCAACGATGGTGACTGCGCTTGCAGTACAGAACTCCAATGTTGACGGGCGCACAGAACTTCTGATCGACGGAGAGTCGAAGGCGGGTGGTCAGGGGTTCGCCAACTATTCCCCGGCGAGCGGTCCAGCTAGTAGCGGCGTCATCACCGCCCGCGCAGCATCCGGAACGCTCAAGTCATGCTTCGCTGATCTGCGCGCGACGGTCGCCAGTCAAGGCGACGCCGCAGTGTTCGCGAAGGCCGGTCGTAGCTACCTCTACTTCAAGGTGAATGGCACAGGTGCCATCGCTGACGGTGCCGGAGTCACACCTTCGTATGCCGCACTCACTGCGACGGTCAACGGAAGCGCATCCGCTGTTGAGTGGGACGAACCGTCACGCTCATGGAGACTCACGATCAACGGACCGCTCACGGTCGCTCCCGTTGTGGTCGCGACCGCACGTGCGGTCGGATGGCAGGGTCCGGAGTTCGCTCCGTTCTCGCCTTTGGTTGATCTTCGTAACGAACCTCCGGCGCCTCAGGTGGCATGGAAGGGGCCGACCACTGTCGAAGGAAAGACAACCGTTGATGGCGAACTTGTCATCACACCAGCCGCTCTCAAGACGGGGGGCGAGCTCTGTGTCACCTTCCAGGAACCAAAATCGGTTCCCGACACGCTCTCGGTCTCTCTGGCGGAACCGCGATTGATCTGCCATTCGGATGAGGCACCGTTCTCACTTCCCGCATCGCTCACCACCTCCTCTTCTTCGAATGGGACTGGTCAGGTGACATTGCCCTACACCACGGAGTACAGGCCGCAGGGCTCTACCTCCGAGATCGATATCGGCGGTGTGCAGGAGGTGGTGTTCCCGCCGGTCGTGCTGGTGAAGCCCGCCGATGCGACGCGGGTCGCGCTGATCTCCGGAGCGCTTCTCATCCTTTCGATCGTGTTCTCGTTGGGCATCCTCGTTGCTCTCACGAATCGTGCACTCCGACTTCCCGATCCCACAAAATTCCGCTCGGTGAGCGTTCCGCTCGAGGTCGCAGATGGTGTCATCCGTCGAGCGGCTGATTCCGGGGTTCGGCCGGAGGACTTCACGCTGATCGCCGGAGATCGTGGCAAGTACGTACTCCCCGATGGAGTGGAGCTCCGCAGTCGCAAGACTGTCAATCCGTTCACCGACTTGAGTGCGAAGGCAGTTGCATCGAGTGGTGTGATTGGCGTGGTGCCGGCCTTGAGCCGAGAGGTCGCGCCTCGGGTGACGATCCCCTCGTCGTTCGACCAGCTCACGGTCGTGGCGCTCGAGACGACCGGGCTGACAGGCACGGCAACCGTCGTTGCGAAAAAGGGAGCCAGTCTCCCAATGGTCGAGGGCTCGATTGATGACGCGATCGAGCGCGTCAATACGGAACGTGCGTCTGCGAGCAACGCCGCACGCCGCTTGATGAGTTCCGTTGAAGAGGAGGGGGAGTCCGTGTCGTCTTCACCGCCCGCTCCATCGGTACCGATCACTCCAACACAGACGCCTCAGAGTGCCCCGACGCACGGGTCGAATCCGAAGATGCCTCCGCCTCCTCCGCCGGCGCCAACCCGCCGCCGCTGATATTCCGCTACCGCTCCGTCTCCACCAACACTGCAAGGACGATCACCAATGCGCAAGTTCCTCTTCATCGGTCTCGGCGGCTCGGGGGGCAAGACTCTTCGGTATCTCCGAAGCGACCTCGAGCGCTGGCTTGCGCAGATTGGCTGGACCGGCGATTTCCCGTCCGGATGGCAGTTCCTCCAGATCGACACACCGTCCGAACAGGACGGAAAGGAGATCACCGAGGTCGGCATGCTTCCCACCGAAAGCTACGTCGGTCTGGTCGGCCGCGACATCTCATTCGAGAACGTGTCGACACAGCTCACCTCTGGGGCGAAGGGTTCGGAAGGCTGGGAGGACCTCGCTTCATGGCGGGTCAATCCCACGTTCCTGAAGGTTCCGATCACGATGGGCGCAGGGCAGTATCGAGCCGTGGGTCGGTCGATCGGGCTTGCCTACGCGGACCAGATTCTCCAGGCAATCCGTCGATCTGAGAAGCGCCTCATGCAGGCAGACGCATCTGCCCAGCTCGACGCAATCGCGAATCTCGCTGGTATGTCCAAGTCCGTCAATCCGATTCCTGTCGCAGTTGTGGTTTCATCGCTCGCCGGTGGTTCTGGCGCCGGTCTGCTCATGGATACTTGTGACTTGCTGCGGCAGGTTGGCGGTGAGTGGGGAGATCATTCGTTCGGAATTCTCTACACCGCGGATGTCTTCAGTCAGATCGGGACTGGTGGCGGAGGAGTGCAGCCGAACACACTCGCCGCGCTCAGCGAGGTTCTCAACGGCCATTGGTTCTCACCCACGGCGGCACAACCAACTGGCAAGGTCAATCCGCTTCTCGCAGCTGCGGGCGCCGCAATACCTGTGAGTCGCAGTGGACCCGCCTACCCGTTCCTTGTTGGTGCCTCAAACACCAAGGGCGTGGCCTTCGGTGATCAGCAGTCCGTCTATCGGATGATGGGTCGTGCGCTCCGCAGCTGGACTATCGACCAGACGGTTCAGGACTCGCTTATCGCTTACACGATTACGAACTGGAACAACGAGGCCAAGTCCAACGTGGTTCAGGCCGATGTGCTTCTGCAGCATCACGAGCCGGTCTTTGAGGCCTATGGGTTCTCAGAGGTGAATCTCGGCACGGAACTGTTTGGGCAGTACGCCTCTGAGAGGCTGGCTCGTCTCTCGGCGAAGTGGCTTCACGACGCGCACAACATCCGGGCTCGACGCATCGACCCCAACGAGGCGCGCCAACCCGATGAAATCATTGAGGAGTTCGCCGATCAGCTCCTCCCGGGTTTCCTCGATACCGCCGGTCTGAACGAGAAGGGACCTGATCGGAACCAGGTCATTGACGCCATCAAGCCTTCTGACTACGACACAAAGTATCTGACGAGCTGCGACGGGCTCTTCGATCAGGTGATCGCAGGTGTGCCGCAGAAGGGGATGAATCGGGACGAGTGGCTGATGCAGATCCAAGGGTTCCTTGATCAGTTCGCCGACGCGTTCATTCGCGAGGTGGAGAACGACATCCGAACAGAAGCCGGGCGCTGGGCCGGGGAACAGCCTGACCGAACCATCTCGGCGCTCACGACGCTCATAGCTGATGCAGGGCTCACCGTCGCGGGACGCGTTCTCGAGAAAGTCATCAAAGAGTCGAACGAGACCGTCAGCGAACTCATCAGTGAGGCTGCCGATCAGTTCGAACGCAACGCAGGTACCGCAGCGGCGGCGGGTGAGATTGCTGCCAAGCTGAATATCAGTGGCAAAGTCCCGCCTTCGAACATCGCCATCCGTGAAGCAGTTGAGGCCGGGTTCGCTGCTGCCGGGTACTACAAGGTCGAAGCGCGCCGCCGGCGACAGGGTGCTGACCTCCTCCGTGAGTTCACGAAGAACTTTCTCCAGCCACTCCGACGCTCGGTACATGCTGCTGCGGTCGACCTGAAGGTGAAGGGTTACGACGGTGAGGGGCTCGCTCCTCCGGTGGTGCTCCAGTGGGCCGACGAGGCGGTGCCGAATCGGCTCGAACCTCCGAAGAACGAGCGACTGGTAATTCCGACGGAGACCTTCCGCCCGCAATTCGAAACGCTCATCCAGATGGGTCTCGATGACGCAGGTCTGGATGAAGCTCTGAACCATGCTCGCGGGGAGATCATCAACGGCTTCTTCCTCGAGGAGCTCACCGCAGCAAAGCGAGATGAGCGCCGCGCCGTTCGAAAGAACCAGCGCTGGGTGATCGACCCAAATCTCATCAACGGTGGCTCCGGTACACCGACCGCTGCGAGCTTTACCCTTGCTTACGCGCCGGCGGATCTCCTCGAACGCTCGCTCGCATGGCTGCGCCGGCCCGGCACTTCGTTCCAGCGTCTTCTCGATTCCGATCTTCGCTCGTATCTCAGCGATGACGGCACTGTCGATCCGGTTGTGCTCAATGATCGTCGGACGAGCTTCCGCAATGCACTCACTTCGGCGCTCGACACAGCAGAGCCTCTGGTCGAGATCGATCAGGCGTTGAAGTCACTCCTGCATCCCCAGAGCAATGCGAAACCGAATGCGCGGCCGGGTGGGATTCCGCTCAAGGATCACCCTCTCGAAGGTGACGTTCGGGAGATTCTTGCTGGGGCGCTCGGTGGTGGCGCTGGGGAAATCGACGGGATCTTGACCACCGAGACAAGAGTGACGAGCATTCCCATCAGTTCGACGCTCGGCGCGGCCCACGACCCCCTCATTTTCGAGTCAATCAGCAGCCCGATCATCTCCAGCTGGGCCGCAGTGGCGGGCACCCCAGCGGCAATGAACTTCTGGCTGAATCGTCGAGCCCGACCGATTTCTGAATTCGTTCCGGCATCGCAGCAGCTCATCCGTTCGATGGTCCGCGGATGGTTCACCGGTGTCATGCTCGGTCGCATCGACCGGCAGTCGCTACGGATTGCGAAGTCGGACGGTGAGGTCGTGAGCTTCCCGTCGATACTTCTCACAAAGGTTGATCACGAAGGTCGGGACCTGTTGCCGGCTGTTCTCGAGTCGCTCGGGCTCGCCTACATCCAGGTGGCACAGCTTCATACGACCTCACCGCTTGACGCCTACTCCGAGCTTCGAGACCTTGGTGCCGAAGCATCCGGCGGCAAAAATTTCCGCGAGTACGACGGGTATGAGGTGCTCAACGAATCGCTTCGCCAATGGATTCGAGATGGTTCGTTCGGTGACAAGACGCTGGTGACCCCGGTACTCGACCGCGATGGACTTGGGCCTTCATCTTCGGCCGATGAACGCGCATCCGTGGCCTCGAAGTTCGTCGACACCATCCTCGGGCAGTATCGCAAGGAGTACGAGTCTTACGCCGCATCTATCAAGAAGAACCCGAACAACCTGGGACCTGACCATGCGCTCTGGACCGGCATGTTCGGCCACATTGAGGGTGCTCTCATCCAGCTGAGGGATGCATTTGATGGAACAAAGTCGATCTCGACCGGCGAGATGTGATGGATGAACCGATCGTCCTCATCGTCGGCGACTTCGAGGGAGATCCAGGGCTTCGGGTTGCTCTCGACCATCTCGTAGCACTCAGTGCGAAGGGCCTTCTGCGACGGTTCTGGTTCGTGGATTCGAGCACTGCTCCGAGTGAATCAGTGGCAACCACTCGAGTTGATCACGGCCGCGCTGCCACCGATGCGCTCTTCCGGTCGATGGCATCTATTCGCCGTCCCTCGACGACACGCGTGCTCAGCGCCCTGAGCGCACTTGCGAGCCCAACGGCGATTGCGCGCTCGACGCGCTTTGCAGAGGGCCTGCAGCGGGCAGTGGAACGCCTTCAGCCTCCGGGCGTACCCCTGAAACGCATCCGCATCGTGTTCCCGGATTCCCTCAGCGTGGAGTCTGAGCTGGCGCTATTCCTCGACAGCCATGCAGACGCCAACCTCATTGCGATTCCCGAGGACAGAGCCAGTGACCTTGGCTTTGCGGCACCCGTCACCACCGCAGACATGCAGGCGTTTGGAGCCCACATTGCTGCGGAGATGGCGACGCAGGGCGGTCTTTGGTCATCGATGAGTGACGCTCCAGTTGATCGATCAGTGGCGGGTGTCATCGATGGGAACGACATCCCCGTTCGATTCGTGCGGAGCTATGCCCGCGCAGCTATTGGCCCGCCCCTACCGCTCTACGAGGCGATGACAGCCGGCGACACACTCCCGGTACCGCCTGGTCCGCCGGGGCGCACGAACAGCCTGCAGTCGAGTCCGAATCAGTGGGCGAGTGCTCGGGATTTTGCCGATCACCTTCACTCCGACATCACAACGCTCAGTTTCGCCCCACCGCCACCGTTCGATGCGGGACGGTGGCGCCCGACGACCCGTCGGGCAGCTGCGCGGCTCTACTTCCAGCAGGCCCGCAACTACCTGAGGGAGCTTCCAACGACCCTTACTCACAGCCTTCGGGATGATGCGGCTGAGTTCGGAGGCGAACTCCTGCTCAGCGCAGTGGGTGATCAGTCACGACTCGAGGTCGACTGGGTGGGAAAGGACTCGGGTCTCGCAGACTCGGAATCACTCGCGTCCAAGATCGCCCTTCTCACCGAGGGTCTGGAATGTCGTATGCGCGCGTATGACCTCGAGTCGGTTGAGTCGACACCGATCGATCAGGCGGTGTGGGGTCGGTTGGTTCACGACGTGACTGGTGCTGTCGATGCTGGTGATGGCACCACCACCAAACTCAGGGCCGGTGACACAATCCTCGTCATCAACGATCCGAAGGTGATCGGGCCCGATCCGACAGGCGGTCTCGAGTCAGCGCTCCAATCGTTGAACAGCGAGCCGCTGTCGCCGTCGAACGGGACGCTTCTCGGCCGGCTGGCCGGAAGGATCCGGGGCGAGATCGATGAGGCCTCTGCGCAGTTTGTGGCGTCGCAGTCCGCGCTCGCACAAGCGATTGAGGACGCAGAGCCGGGCCGCATCCGTGCCTTGCCATATCTGGCTTGGTCCCTAGGGGGAGTTCTCACGGTTGCGCTGACCGCACTCATCCTCGGGTTCGGAGTCGCAGAGGCCGTGGGCATCGACACATGGAGTGAGGGAACCCGATACTTCATCGGGTTGGTCATCGCGATCTTGTGGCTCGGCGCCGCAGCACTGTGCCTCTTGTCCGCACAGCGGATGATCAAGTCGAAGTCGAAGTGGATCCCATGGATCGCCTGTGGCGGGATTCTTGGGGCTTCGGGCCTCGTGTGGGCCGTTCTCTCACTTTTCATGGGGTGGTGGACGCTTGCGTCCACTCCGATCCAGGAACTGGGGATCATTCTTGGTGTGATCGCTTGTCTTGCCATTTCGACCGTGTTCGCGTTCATTGCAAGAAATCGCGGCCATCGAACGATGGCCAAGCTGATCGGGATCTTGCTGATGAGCTACGTATCGATCGCCCTGATCGGCACCTTGGTGCGTCTCAACGGGTGGTTCCTCGCCTTTGGGTCGTCGACTATCCGATCTGTGTGCCTCAAGATCACGATCATGTCTCTGGCGGTTTCGCTCGGGCTCTTTGTGGCGATTGTGTTCTTTCGGGTGCGGGAGCGACTCGCGCTGTACTCAGCACTCGATCGGATAAAGCATTCCGCCGACTCAGCGCGTCTCGTTGCCGCGGACATCGTCCGGCTGCATGCGATCTATCAACAATTCCTGGGGACAGCGCTCGCGTTGAACCGAGTGCTGCAACTTCCGTTCGGCGCTCGCCCGGCGAATGAGTACGAGGGACCGGGCCACCAGGAGCGGTTTGGCGCATACAAAGTTTCGCTTCACTATTTCGAACTTGAGGGGAAGGCACGAAAGGGTGCGCTGGCGAGGATCAGACGCCTCGTAGCGGAACGCGGATGGATGTTCCGGCAATATATGGAGGGAGCCAAGGCATTCGTTCCCGAATTCGCCTTCCAGACCGGGCGTGACCCGGATGAGATTGAGGGAATCAGTCCGGAATCTGATCAGACCGTCGGCAGGGTCACCCCCAATCACATGATTCCCGGATCGGGTCCGCGCTGGCGCTTTGCTGAGATCCTTTACGAGGGTGGGTTCGACAACGATTTGGAACGTGCTGGCGTGAATGCCGCCTTGAGCGATGCGCTCACCAAGTACCTAACCCCAAGCACTGACACCGATGATGACGAAGGCATTCACCTCGGGGTGCTTGAACATGGTCGAGAGCTCGTCAGTGGGGACCGGCCACCGCTCGCTTCTGAAGTATTCGCTCACTTGGACCTACTGACAGCGGGCGATGTGCGAGCCGTGCTCGATTCAACGGTCTGGTGGCCAGTTGAGCTCGAGGAACCAGAGCAGCTTCAGGAGCGAACCACGATCCGCTCGACATCGGTGGATCGATCCGACCCCACTCGGCTCGTAATCGAATTCATCCGATCGGACTGGTCGATGCAGTTTCCTCTTTCTCGGATCCCACTGGGCACAGGGTGTGAACCTGCCGGCTCCGAGGACCATGCTGCGAAGACCTCAGACCTCGTCGAGATGTGAGGGAATCGGGGCCGACAGTCAGATCGCCCCGATCGCCTCGGCAAGGGAGGTGCGGCCCTCATGGATCGCGTGTGCCTGCAGGACGGCGACAGCGGTGAGAAGACCGAATGATGCGAAGAGGAACAGCACTGGCGTGTTCATCGTCAGCGTTCCATCGAGCCCAAGCCAGATCAGTGATCCGTACGTTCCTGCGATCTCGATCAGTCCACCGACTGCGAGCCAGAAGCTGAGTAAACGGTCTCTCGCGAACCCGGCCAAAAGAGGGACCCCAACCGCACCGACTAACCCAAGGATTGAACTCCATGCGAACCACGCCGAGTTGACGTCCCAACGTGAACCGAACTGGATGAAGATGCTCCCTGTCCATCCGTTGGCGAAGAACAGAAGCAGTGTGCTCGCGCCGGCGAGGCCGCCGAGGACTGAGATCACCCCGTTCGAGCCGACGCTGGTTTTACCCAATCGTCGAATGTGGAGAAGGACCAGCACAACCGATGCGATTGCTGTTCCACTCATAATGAATGATGCGAGTGGGCCACCGCCAAACATCGCCGTCACCGACCCGGTCGACAGGGATGCCGACCCCCGAATCGTGCACGCGATCAGTACAGGGACAGCTGCGACAGCGGGCCAGGTGACGACACGCGCTCGGAACACAGAGATACTCGCCCACGTCGCGGCACCAGTAACAGCGAAGGTGAGGCTGAAAAGAAGCACATAGAAGCCACGAGGAAGGAGAATTGTTGTTGCGATGAACCGATTGTCGAGACGCATCCACCAGAGGAAGTGCGACAGTGGTGCACAGAACGCCGTCATTGCGAGTGTGTAGGCGAGTGCTGGAGTTCGAACAGGGCGCGCGAGACGCATCGTCGGGAGCGGTGATCCAGCGGGACGCGTCGGAGCCGCTGGTCTGCTGTCCGTAAAGATTCTCTGTCGTTCGGCGGCGTACGCGGACCTCGAAAGCTCGCCGCGACGATGACGTTCATCGAGCTCGCGAAGCCGCCCTGCGGTCGAGGGAGGTCCACTGTCGGAACCTGGCGCGTTACTCGTCATCGATCCTCGTATTCACACCGACACTTGACTGCCCGAACTACGTGAGAATCCTCGCCGAAACTCACTGTCCGAGTGTTCGGTGGCGATGAATATCGGTAGAAAAACGGCATTTCCGTGCTGCCACGTACGGATTTGGCACGTCTGATCTGGGCCGCTCGCTAGGTTCAGGTGAAATCCTCTCGCCGGTCGTCGCCCTGTGGGCGCTGATTGAGAGGATCGTGATTCTCTGCGGGGGGATGCGAGACCGATGGGCCGCCCGCTCGTCTGACCAGGGCGCTGCCGTTCAGGAAAGCCCGCTGAGGCCTGATCCTTGAGACTTCTCGAGGCCCGCGGCACTACCGTCGGGGCATGCGTGATCGGCGGAGCATCAAGGCGGGCATTGTTCTTGCCCTGCTCGCTGCGCTGATGTTGCTGCCGGCTTGCGGCTCATCGTCGAAAACCGATGGAGCCGCCTCGGAGGATTCGGTGAACACGACCGCGTTCGATGACAACGCGCGGCAATCACCGGCTGCTGGGGCCGATGAGGCGAACACGTCCGCTGACGGCGACACCAGCAGCAGCACCAGCAGCAGCAGCAGCGGCGCCATCAGCATCGACCCGGCGCCCAGCCCGGGCTCGAACCCGGGCTCGAATCAGAGCCCGCCGCCCACCGCTGCCCCGTACGTGCCGCGTCCGTTCACGCCCGGCCTGGCCGGCAAGGTCATCCTCATCGACGCCGGCCATAACGGCGGTAACTACGCGCATATCAATGACATCAATCAACTCGTCGATGCCGGCAACGGTGTGACCAAACAGTGCGACACCACTGGCACTGGTTCGTTCGACGGCTATCCCGAGTACGCATTCACATTGTCGGTCGCCCTCGAGCTTCAGGCCACGCTCCAGGCTGCCGGCGCTCAGGTGGTGATGGTGCGCAGTGACTCGAGCGGTTGGGGTCCGTGCATCACCGAACGAGCCCGCATCGGCAATGACGCGCACGCCGATCTCGCCATCTCGATCCACGGCGATGGCAATGACGCACCCGGCGCTCGAGGGTTCCATGTTCTGGTGCCGGTGACCACGGCCCAGAACGCGGCAATGGTCCCCACCGCGCAACGCTTCGGTTCGCTGTTGCGTGATGCGTTCGGAGCAACAGGGATGCCCGTGTCGAACTATCTCGGCTCCAGCGGGATCATGTACCGCGGAGATCTGGGTGGCCTCAACCTCTCGGTGGTTCCGAAGGTGTTCATCGAATGCGGGAACATGCATAACGCCGAGGATCTGGCGCTCATGCGCAGCGGTGAGTTCCAGCGCAACGCCGCCAACGCGATCGCCACGGCCATGGCGAAGCTCTTCGGCTGAGCGAGAGCCCAAGCCCGAGCCCGAGCCCGAGCCCGAGCCCGAGCCTGCGTCAGAGCGAGAGCGAGGGCTTCCGCCGATTGCTCCGGGCCTCGGGGCTGGTGTGACCGGAGAGAGGTCATGGGAGACTGACCCCGTGGAGACATTGCCGCCCCTCTATTCGATCCGGATGTGGACCGAGGAGGTCAACCCTGCCTACATCACGTTCGTCGACGAGATGCGTGCCACCGGCCGAGACGTTGTCGACATCTTCGTGACCCATCATGGCTACAACACCCTTGATGAGTGGGCCGGGGGAGTGTTCGAACGTCTGCTTGAACTGTGGAGCGAGGGCACAGAACTCCATCTCATCGGCTATTGCGGAGGCGGTGACCTGCTCATCACGGCTATTCCTATTCTTGAGCGCCGTGGAATCCATGCTGACTACGTCGGGTTCATCGACATCCGGGCTGTGCGTCAAGGAGATCCGCTGCGAAAGGGTCTCTTCTCTCTCTACGAAGTCCCGTGGAGCGGCCGGATCTGGCGCCAGCTGATGCGACTCACTCCTCCTGATCGGGAAACGCTCGGAGCGGTCATCGGGTCAATCCTGCGTCGATCGGTTCGCAGCGTGGTCGAACTTCCGAAGCGGGGATGGCGATCGAAGAAGCGTCGGAATCCGGCGATCTACCGCCAGCTGTGGCTCGAGTATCGCTGCGCATGGCCCAGTGTGAAGACGCCGGCATACCTCTATGTCTGTGCGAACTCTGTGGAGCGCTACACCCCGGGCGACCCTTCAGCCGGTTCGGCGCTCACCTTGCAGGGCGGGTTCGTGATCCGGTCCATCGATGGCAATCACGAGACGTGCATTGCACCGCCACACTCGACCGATCTCATCGCCCGGATCAACGCCGATCGTTCTGCGGTCGTTGCGGGCGTCGGGGCATTCCAGTGACCGAGCCGGCGAATGTCGCAACGCGACCGGCGCTCCCTGTGCTGTTCTCCGTGCGAGGTTGGCCAGCCGAGGTGAACCCGGCCTACATCACGTTCATCGAGGAGATGCGGTTCACGGGCGTGGAGGTCATCGACGTGTACGTCGGACCTAAGGGATTCAAGTCGCTCGGGGAATGGGCGGGGGCGGTCGCCGACGAGATCGAGACTCGTCACCAAACATCTGAACCGCTGCATCTCATGTCCTATTGCCTTGGCGGAGTCGTAACGCAAGTTGCACTCGGAACACTGACTGAACGAGGTATCGAGGCTGATTTCGTCGCTCTCATCGAGGTTCGTCACGAGTCGCCGTCGTTTCGCCTCGAACGCGGACTCGACTCGCTCTACAACGTTCCCTGGGGTTTCCGGATCCGACATCAACTTCTTCGGCTCACACCACCGGAGTCCGAATCACTGCGCTCGGTGCTTTCCTCGGTGATACGGCGGTCAATGAAAAGTTTGGTTGAACTGCCCAAACGAGGCTGGCGCAGTCATCGAAGAATCCAGCCGTGGATCCACACGGAGATGCTCCTCAGTCACCGCTGGGAATTCGGTGCACTTCTCACTTCGGTTCACCTCTACAACACGACAGTCTCGATCGAGAAGTTCGGCAAAGGTGATCCGACAGTGCACCTAGGTCGATACCTGTGGGGTGGATTCGTGATCCGGCGGATTGCTGGGAACCATGAGAACTGCATCGAGCCCCCGTATTCGGCTGGTCTGATCGAGCGCATCAATGCCGACCGTTCCGCGGTCGTTGCGGGCACAGGGGCCTTCCAGTGATCGACCCGACGGTTTCGAGCCCACAACCGACACTCCCTGTCCTGTTCTCGGTGCGGGGTTGGAGCGAGGAGGTGAACCCTGCCTACATCACGTTCGTTGATGAAATGCGGGCGACTGGTGTGGAAGTCGTCGACACCTATGTCTCTCCCGCCGGCTTCGCTGATTTCGGAGCCTGGGCGCACGCTGTCGTTGAGCGGATTGATAGCCATCGACGAGAACAGTCCCCGCTTCATCTCATGGGGTACTGCCTCGGAGGCAAACTCGGTGTCGTCGTGGTCCGTGAACTTGAAGACAAGGGCATGGCGCCCTCATATTTCGGGATCATCGATGTCTACGACAGTTCGGCCGCTCGCCGACTCGCCAGTGGGCTCGATTCGCTCTATGAGGTCCCATGGCGGAGGCGACTCCAATCTCTGGTGGCGCGGATGGCCCCACCTGACAGTGAGGAGTTCGGCTCGGTCGTCCGTTCGGTGCTGCGTCGCTCTGTGCGAAGTGTGCGTGAGCTGCCAACCCGCGGGTGGCGGAGTCGCAAACGGAGAAAACCGGCCACCTATTCCGAGTTGCGACTCGCGTTTCGCTGGGGGCTGAAGCGAATCGTCACTCCCACGCATTGCTATGTCGCTCTCGAGATGATCAAGGGGCGCGGCGAAGGCGATCTGTCGCTGAACATGGGGAAATATCTCGGTGGCGGATTCTCCATCACCAAGATCGAAGGCACGCATGAGAACTGCATTGCGCCTCCGCTTTCGGCTGCGCTGATCGAGCGAATCAACACGGATCGTCGTGCCGTCGCCGCGGGTGAGGGTGCGTTCCAGTGAGCGATACGACTGCAGATCCTGTGACGTCTGCGTTTCCGGTTCTGTACTCGGTACGGGGTTGGTCCGAGGAGGTGAATCCTGCGTACATCACGTTCGTTGATGAGATGCGGGCCACGGGTGTTGAGGTCATCGACATCTTCACGGACCACGAAGGATGTTCAACCTTCGGGGAGTGGGCGCAGCGAGTCACCAACGAAATCCTTGAACGGCACCAGCAAGGAGAACCTCTGCATCTGCTCGGGTACTGCGCTGGAGGGTCGCTTCTGACAGAGGCAGTTCGCCGACTAGAGACGCTCGGAGTCCTGCCGGAGTACCTCGGCTTCATCGATGTGCGAGGCGGCAACCCGAAGGAACGGCTTGCCCGAGGTTTCGACTCTCAGTTCCAGGTCGGGCTCATGCAGAGAGTGCGTTTTCAACTCGTTCGGCTGACACCCCCTGATCGAGAGTCGCTGGCTGCGGTTCTGCGTTCAGTCGCGCGTCGTTCGGTCCGCAGCACGCTTGAGTTGCGCACCCGCGGGTGGCGCAGTTCGAAGCGGCACCTCCCGGCGATACATGCGCAGGCCCGACTGGCGGCGAACTGGGAGTTCAACAGCGTCACGACACCAGCGTTCGCCTACAACTGCCAGATCGCGATCAACAAGTACTGGCCGGGGAACCCATCGCTGGGGCGAGCGGCACTGCTGCGAGGGGGATACATCATCCGCTACATCGATGGCACGCATGAGACCTGCATCGCACCCGAGTACTCGGCCGATCTCATTGCTCGAATCGCTGCAGATCGCGACGCAGTCGCTCGCAGCGCAACAAGCTGACACTAAACGCACGAGAAGCTGCGTAGCTCTCCTTCAGATTGCCCGACGACGGCTGCATGGCGAAGGGGGGTGGTGTGGAGATCGACAACCGCAGAGATCAGGAGATTCCGGAGATTCCCGAGATTCGAAATCAATTTCGACGCGGTCGCACATCTCGGCGGGCTGCGTACGTTCATCTCCATGTACCGGCGGAACAACAGCACAGGAGAGCGCCATGCAACCGAAGATCACCTTCGATCGAACCATCGTCCCCCTCGTCGATAACGACGTCGTCCATCTGCTCGTCGAGCTCAAGGCGCCACCGGCGCCCGACTCCGAGCGTCAACCGCTCGATGTCGTGCTCGTCCTCGACAAGTCCGGCTCTATGGATGGAGACCCGCTGCGGTCCGTCAAGGCGGCATCCGAGCATTTTCTGCGTCTGGCCGGGCCTACCGACCGCGTCGGCGTCGTGGCTTTCGATGACACCACCGAACTCGTGCTCGAACTCTCGTTGCACGATCCCGACCTCGCTGCTGCTCGCATCAAGCAGATCACCACTGGCGGCTCCACCAATCTGTCGGGCGGTTGGCTGAAGGGC
>Ga0114962_10002262_pt1 | contig 16164 bp, 12 predicted proteins | sample C_130820_MF_Meta_FD_87017 | JGI IMG/M metagenome (GOLD analysis project Ga0114962, IMG submission 87017) | Freshwater microbial communities from Lake Croche, Canada to study carbon cycling - C_130820_MF_MetaG | ecosystem: Environmental > Aquatic > Freshwater > Lake | place: Lake Croche, Canada...
CCCGTCACCCGTCACCCGATGTCCCCCCCCCTAAAACTTCTACTAGTCGCCGGCGCGCGTCCTAATTTCATGAAGATCGCGCCGGTTATCCACGCGATACGAGCAAACAATGCCGCCTGCAACGGCAGCGGCCGGCCGATCAATTTTAGCCTCGTCCACACCGGCCAGCACTATGATGCGCAGATGTCGGGAGTATTTTTTCAAGAACTAGGAATCCCCTCCCCTGACTACGAACTCGAAGTCGGCTCAGGTTCCCATGCCGCACAGACCGCCAATATCATGCTCGCCTTCGAGCCGGTCTGCCTGAGCGAAAAGCCCGACTGGGTAGTGGTTGTCGGTGATGTGAATTCCACCCTGGCCTGCACCGTAGTGGCGGCCAAGCTCGGCATCCCGGTGGCCCACATCGAGGCCGGCCTGCGTAGCTTTGACCGGGGCATGCCCGAGGAACTCAACCGCCTCGTCACCGATGCCCTCGCCGATCTGCTCCTCACACCATCAGCCGATGGTGATGCAAACCTGCGCCGCGAAGGGGTGCCCGACTCAAAGATCCGGCAGGTCGGCAATGTGATGATCGACTCGCTTGTCTCTAAGCTCGCTGAGGCCGACGCCACCGACACGCTCCAACGACTTGATCTGGAGCCAGGGCGCTTTGTTTACGTCACACTGCACCGTCCCTCTAACGTCGATATCCAAAAAAATCTTGCGGTCATCGTCCACGAACTTGCCAGCCTGTCCGAACAGTGGACCATCGTTTTTCCGATTCATCCGCGGACCCACCAGCGGATGGCCGAGTTCGGCCTCAGCTTCGAGAACTACCCGGGCGTCCGCCCGCTAGAACCACTCGGCTACCTCGACTCAATCAATCTAACACGCCACGCGCGTTTTTTACTAACTGATTCCGGGGGGTTGCAGGAGGAAAGCACCTACTTTCGCACCCCCTGTCTGACCCTGCGACCTAACACCGAGCGTCCGGTCACCCTCACCGTTGGCAGCAATCGCCTCACTTCTGTGCCCAGCCTGCGCGCAGATATCTCCCAACTCCTCGCCGAACCGGCGCGCCTCGGCCAATCCCCTCGCCTCTGGGACGGTCACACCGCTGAGCGCATCGTCACCGAACTACTGGCCGGTTGAGATGGAAAGAAAAGCATAAAGCAGTTAGCTGAATTACCTAATGGGCGTCAGCGCGAAACTACGATTTCAGCTCTCAGCTTTCAACTTTTACTCAACCCATGTCCATCCGCATCGCCGTACTGACGCTGAGCGTCCTGTTCCTAGCTGGATATGCATGGAAAAACTGGTTCAACGCCCTACTTGGGGGGATAGTAATGTTCGCCTTCCTCCAGCACCCTGACATGCCGCGTGCGATTGCGGGAATCCCCGGCCTTAATCTGTGGAACCTGTTGTTTCTGAGCATTTTTTTTGCATGGATCAGTCAGCGGAGAGAGATGGAAAATGAGTGGAATCTTCCCAGCGGAGTCGAACCTGCGTTATGGCTTTTTATCATGGTGCTGGTGGTGGCCTTTGTCAGGGCCTTCCTCGATCCATCCCCATACTACGCGGGAACACGTCTGGATCTGCTTCTAGATTATCTGGTCAATCCACTGAAGTTCTTAGTGCCCGCTTTGATGTTATACGACGGCTGTGGAACCCGTGATCGGGTATTCGCCGCGCTCGCAGCGATTCTTTCGGTCTATCTCATACTTGCATTGCTCTCGATCAAGTCGATGGGTTTACACTTTGACCTTTCATCCGGTAACGAATTGAGCGCACGCGCTGCCCGCCGACTGGTAAAGGACGTGGGCTATCATCGGGTGGATTTATCGATGATGCTCTCTGGAGCTGGCTGGGCGGTGATCGCCTTCTCCTTTTATTACAAGCGCGTGGCTGTCAAATTGCTGCTGTGGGGAGCCTCAGGGGTTATATTGCTGGGGCAGGCGGTGACGGGCGGACGCACCGGTTACGTCACCTGGGGGCTGATCGGCCTAATCCTGTGCGTGGTCAAATGGCGAAAACTTTTGCCGCTGATCCCCGTGATGGCGGCCATCGTGGTGACGTTCGTACCGGCGGTGCGTGAGCGGATGTTCCAGGGCTTTGGCAAGAGCGAAGGCAGCGTGCTGAGCAGTGTCGATAGCAGCGAGATCACTTCCGGCCGGACTACAATCTGGCCCTATGTCATCACCGAAATTGAAAAATCACCGGTGATCGGCTTCGGCCGCAATGCCATGCAGCGGACCGGACTTGCCAACTGGCTCATAGACAATCTCGGCGAAGAATTCGGCCATCCACACAATGCCTATCTGGAGTATATCCTCGACAACGGCGTGCTCGGATTTTTGTGCGCCGTGCCGGTTTTCTGGCTGCTGCTAACACGAAACTTTGGTTTGTTCCGTGATCGGGATGACCGGCTTTACGGAGCCGCAGGCGGGGTCGCGCTGGCACTCTTGCTGGCCCTGCTGATTGCCAGCTTCGGAGCCCAGACCCTCTATCCCCGTGAAGGCGTGGTTCCGATGTGGGCGGCTCTGGCTGTTGCGTTGCGCGTCTGGGTCCAGCGGGAGAACGCGCCTGATGGCGGCCCGCTATTCGCTGAGGATTCATTAGTAGATTCTGAAGGAGCAAACGCATGGGCGTCTGCTGAAGAAAATTGGCAAGCAGGTCAGGCACCCTACCAAGGATAAAGGCAAGGGGTTACGAATGCGACAAAGTGCAAAAAAACCTTTCCGTACTACAGCTAGATCCCTCGCATCTCCCACCGCCACTAACCCATGACTCCAATCTTCCCTGTTCTCCATATATTATGAAATCCGTCTTAGTTACCGGAGCCGCCGGCTTCATCGGCAGCCACCTCGTTGAAATGCTGGTTCGCGAGGGTTATCGAGTACGCGCCTTCGTCCACTACAACTCCCAGGGGAGGTGGCATCTTCTGGAGCAGGTTGCCGCTGATATCCGCCACTCGATTGAAATCGTGCCCGGTGACATAACCGATGCGGGATGCGTAGCCGCGGCGGTGGCCGGCTGCGATTGGATCTTCCACCTCGCGGCGCTGATTGGAATTCCCTATTCGTATCAGGCACCTTCATCCTATGTGCAGACCAACATCGTAGGCACGCTCAACGTGCTCAATGCCTGCCGGCAATTCGGCGTGGAACGGATGTTGCACACCTCGACAAGCGAGACTTATGGCTCGGCCCAGTATGTGCCCATCGATGAAAAACACCCGCTCGTCGCGCAGTCACCATATTCGGCGACCAAAATCGCCGCCGACAAGCTGGCGGAAAGCTACTGGTTGAGCTTCGGGATGCCGACAACCATCGTACGGCCGTTCAATACCTATGGCCCGCGCCAAAGCCAGCGTGCGATCATCCCGACGATTATGTGCCAGGCCTTAGCCGGCGCTAAGCTGATACTTGGCAACCTTGATCCGGTGCGCGATCTAACTTTCGTAACCGACACAGCGGCGGGTTTTCTAGCAGCGGCCCGCTCGGAGCGGACCCTTGGCCACACGGTCAATCTGGGCGTAGGCTCCGGGGTCTCGATCCGCGAGTTGGTGACCAAGATTGGTAGGCTTGCCGGGCGTGACTTCAGCATCGAGCAAGACGACCAGCGGATCCGCCCCATGGGTAGCGAGGTCCAGCGGTTGATCAGCGACAATCGCCTAGCGAAGGAGTTGATGACCTGGGAACCACAAGTGAGCCTCGACGACGGGCTGCTAGCAACCTTCGAACACATCCGCAAGCACCCCGAGGACTACATCGAGCGCGGATATGTCGTTTAAATTTGTGTTAGAGTCTGAAGGTCGATGCAGACAAAACATTTTAAATGCACACTAGCATGCCATCGGCCGGCAAATACACCACACACCGCCCACTCCATTGTTCGAGCTTAGACTTATCAACCTATGACTAATCACGACATGCGCAACGTCCGCGCGCTGATCCTAGCCGGGGGCAAGGGGACACGCCTACGCCCCCTCACCGCGGTCTTCCCTAAACCCCTGGTGCCGCTGGGAAACCGGGCAATTATCGAAATTCTGCTGCAGCGACTCGCTCAGGCCGGATTTGTCGATGTGACCATCTCGACCGGCCATCTCGCGGAGTTAGTCCGCGCGGTCTGCAGCGATGGCAGCCGCTTTGGTCTGAAGATCAGCTACGTCGGGGAAGATGAGCCATTGGGCACGGCGGGCCCCTTATCCCTGCTGCGGGAAGAATTAACCGATCCGGTGATTGTGATGAATGGTGACCTGCTCACAACGTTGAATATCGCCGCGATGATCCGCTATCACCGGGAACAACACGCGGATTTGACGGTCGGGGTGTTTCCGCGGGAAGAGAAGATTGATTTCGGGGTGGTGGACTCAGGGCCGGACGGTGAGTTTCAGGGCTTTCGTGAGAAGCCCACCTTCCACTTCGACGTCAGCATGGGCGTAAATGTGATTGGTGCCGGAGCGCTCAAACATGTAATTGCCGGCCAGCGCCTCGACATGCCGGAGCTGGTGCTCAAGGTCCATCAGACTGGCGGCAAAGTGGCCTGCTTTCGGCAAACCTGCCGCTGGCTGGACATTGGCCGCCTCGACGACTACGCGCTCGCCCAAGAGGAGTTCGAGCGGGACGAAAATGCATATCTCGATAGGTAACATGGCTAAAACCATCTGGATTACGGGGGCGGCTGGCTTTTCCGCCTGCTATCTGGCGGCGAACTTGCGCCGAGCCGAGCCCGGCTCGCGGCTGGTCGGACTGGCACGCCGCCCGGCTTCAAACGCCGATTTCAATGCCTGGCATACCCTTGATGTGACGGATGCCGCAGCACTGCACCAAGCAGTGGCGGCGGATCCGCCGGACTTGGTCTATCACCTCGCGGGTGCCGTGCATCCGGCAGCTGAGGAAACCCTCTGGTTCACCAACGCCGCCGCTACCCGCCTGCTCATCGAAGCCGTCGCCGTCGCCAAAAAATCCCAAGTGCGGGTGCTGGTGGTGAGTTCGGCGGCTGTTTACCGGCCCAGCCTAGTCAAGGTGAGTGAATCAGCCCCGACCGGCGGAGCGAATGCCTATGGTCGCTCAAAATGGGCACAGGAGCAGATTGCGCTGGCCAGTGGTCGCGAATTCGGTGTGGGCATCTACATCGCACGCAGTTTCAACCTGCTCGGACCCGGCCTGCCGCAGCGCCTGCTGGCCGGATCGCTCTGCGCGAAACTCCAGCAACCCGGCAACCTAGCGATTCAGTTGGGAAATCTCTCGTCGCTGCGTGATTTCATCGACGTCAGGGATGCCGTCGAAGCCTACCGCCTGATCGCGACAAAGGGCCGCCGCAACCATATCTATAATGTCTGCAGCGGTCGTGCCACCCGCAGCCGTACCTTGGCCCGCCGTCTCTGCGACCTCGCCGGCAAACCCAGAAGGATCGAAGAATGCGCCTCTCCTAACAAACACGGCGTGGATTGCTCTGTGGGTGATCCGAGGGCACTGAAGGCTCTGGGCTGGCAGCCCTCGATTCCACTGCTGCGCACATTGCGCGATATGCTCGAACACGCCGCCATCAATCCATGAGCTCCCTCAAAATTGGCATCATTGGCCTCAAATGCCGTGATCAGCTCATCAATGCGCAAATTCCACGCTACCTAGGCGGCATCGAGACCCAATTGGCGACCCTCGCCAAGGGCTTGGCCGCACTGGCCTGTGAGGTCACGGTCATCACCTACGACCACGGGCAGTCTGACCATGAACAAGCGGAAGGCGTGCGTTTACTCAAAACCCATGCCCCGGGCGCAGGATTGCGCTGGCTCAGGAATTTTCATCCGCGCACGACTGGCATGTTGGATGCCATGCGGCGGACGCAGGCGGATATCTACCTGCAGATGGGCGCGGGCATCGAGACCGGGCAGACCGCTCTCGGTTGCCGCTTACTCGGGCGTCCTTTCGTGTTCTGTCTGGCGAGCGATGCCGACGTTGGAGCCAACCTCAAAGCCGGTCCCTGGGGTCTGGAAGGCAAGGCTTATCGCTTTGGGCTAAACCACGCATACCCGATCATCGCACAGACCGAAACCCAGAAGCAAGGGTTAGAGGCGATCACTGGCCTGGCCTCCACTATCATCCCCATGGCCATCAAACCTCCGCTCGGCACGGCTGTGGCTGATTCAAAACCCCACGTCCTGTGGGTCGGGCGCATTACACCGACCAAGCGCTTGGATTGGCTGATCGCGGCGGCCAAGCACTTCCCGCAGGCGGTGTTCGATATTGTTGGGACCCCAAACCAACAGACCGGTCACGCCACAAAACTGATGGAGGAGGCGCAACTCTTGCCCAATGTGCAAGTCCATGGGCGGGCACCCGCCGCTACTCTGGCAAATCTCTATGCCGGTGCCACCGTGCTGGCTTGTACTTCTGAGTTGGAAGGCTTCCCCACCACCTTCCTCGAGGCGTGGAGTCTCGGCCTACCAGTGGTCACAACCTTCGATCCCGCGGCCGTCGTCGCCAACCACGGCATCGGCGAAGTGGCCGTAGATTTTGACGATTTCATCGACAAGCTCAAGCGCTTACTCGCCGACCCAAAGCGCCGCGACGCCTGCGCCACTGCCGCGCGGACTTACTACCAATCCCATCACAGCATCGCGGAAGTTTCCCGCCGTTTCCGCCAGATGTTTCAAGACGCGGTGAACTTGCAGAACGTCACACGCGGATAAATGAGTAGAGACGATGAAACCTAACCGTTTATTTTTTTACGTTAGATAAAATCTGACGCCAGACGTCCGTCCTCTGAGCAGGGCCACCATTACCAACCACCACACAGACTATCCAAAATGCCAGTTCCCCGAAAGTTAATCTATATCATGGGCTGTGCCAACTGCGGCTCGACCCTGCTGACTCGTGTGCTGGCCCGGCACACACAGATAGCCACAGTTGGAGAGTTAAAGATGAGCGCGATTCCTGACTACCGGAATTACCAGTGTGGCTGCGGTTCAGAATTACTTGATTGCCCGTTTTGGAAGCAAGTGGCCGCGGCTTGCGCGGAAGACGGGGTGGTCTTGGATTTCGGGAATTTCGGAACCCACTACCGGACCACCGGGCGTCCTGCCGCTCGAATGATCTCGGCCAAGGTGCGCAAGCCTAGTCTTGAAACCTTGCGCCACTCGGCCATCGGCTGCTGGCCCCCGGCGGCACGCACCCTCGCCATGATCAACCGGCAAAACAAGGTCGTGATCGACAACATCTGTGAGGTCTTGGACAAGCCCGTGTTTCTTGATGATTCGAAGGATCCAACTAGACTCATGCATCTCTATCGCACAGAGTCCTATGATATCAGGGCGATCTACTTGGTTCGGGATGGCCGGGCGATCATCGCCTCATACAAGAAACGCGAGCCTGACATGTGCGCCAATATTCGACTGTGGGAAGACAAGATCCGTGAATGCGAAAACCTCAGGCAAGGGCTCCCGCAGATGCAGCTGCTGGAGGTTAAATTTGAAGATTTCTGCAGTAATTCGCGCCGGAGTCTGGAAAAAATCCTCGAATTTTGCGGGCTCGATAACCAGAGCGAGCGCTGCCTTGCCCCAAGTGGTCTGGAGGCGCAGCATATCATCGGACACAATAGCCGACTTCAGACGGATACACCTGTGGAGCTGCGCAAGGAATGGCCGAAGCTACTCACAAGCCAGGATCTCGCAAGCTTTGAACGCCGCGGCCGTAATCTCAACTCGCTCTATGACTATGACTGATTTAAAAACAGCACGCCCGCGTTACCTCCTTTCAAGAATCCTGATGAGGTCTGGAATATGCCGTCTCCTTACTTTTAGGACTCACGGACAGCAATTGCGCTTTTATCCAACAGATCTATCCGCCGAATTATGGTACAATCCAGATGGCCGTGCCTCCGACAACAGACTGCTCAAGGCTTACCTCAAACCCGGGGAGTGTTACGTGGATGTTGGCGCCAACATTGGGAGCACGGTGATCGCCGGCGCGACAGCAGTGGGAGCCACCGGCCAGGTCATTGCGATCGAACCGCATCCGCGGATCTTCTATTATATGCTGGAAAATGTGGCACTTAATGGGCTCACGAACGTAACCGCCAAAAACGTGGCTTTGGCCGACGCGCCAGGCTCAGCTGCCTTCAGTGACTCGACGTCCGATGACCAGAATCACATTGAACCAGCCGGCCAGGGCCAACTTAGCGTCGAACTTGCGACGCTGGACTATGTGGCAGGCGGATGCCATTCCATCGCACTCTTGAAGATTGACGTCGAGGGATATGAGGTACAAGTGCTCCGGGGCGCTCCGGATACGCTGCTCAAGACAGAGGCTATTTACATCGAGATTGCAGATGGGTTGCTACGGACCTACGGATCATCGGCAGACGGAATACTCACCACTTTGCAGGCAGCAGGATTTCATATTCTAAGATGGTCGAATGATAACATGTTCGAGGAGATGAATGAGCTTGCGTGGCAATCGAATTCAATCGAAAATGTCCTTGCCGTGCGCAATATCGATCAGGCTCGCAGCCGCCTCGCTCCGTATATTACAGTCAAGCAGTCCGACCGATAATCCCGCCAATATCGTTATATCTGCCCCTGTGGGCCGGTTTGGCGCAGGGACTGGAGTTGCAAACCAGGGAAATGCTTGACGATTCCGATTCAGCCCGATGAAAGCTAACCCGCTATTTACGGTATGTACCCCCACGTATAACCGTGAGCGTCTCCTGCCGCGGGTGTATGCCAGCCTGAGAAACCAGACGTTGCAAGATTTTGAATGGCTTGTGGTGGATGACGGTTCGAGCGATGGCACCGCTGATCTGGTAAGCACCTGGGCTGCAGATGCGCTCTTCCCAATTCGTTATGTTTGGAAAGAAAACGGCGGCAAGCACACGGCGCACAATATTTGTGTAAGCCAGGCGCGCGGCGAACTTTTTGTCATGATTGATTCTGACGACTGGCTCGTTCCAAGCGCACTGGAACGACTCAAGTCGGAATGGGATCAAATTCCTGGCCAGCATGGCTACTCCGGGGTTTGCTGCCTGTTTGAGTATGAAGACGGGGCGATTGTTGGAGATAGGTTTCCGCAGGACGCGATGGACAGTAATGCGGTGGATCTCCGCTACAATCTTCAGGTTCATGGGGACAAAATGGGACTTATCCGTACCGATGTGCTTGCCCGGTTTCCGTTTCCCGACCATCTCGGACGCCACCTCGTGCCGGAATCGCTGGTCTGGAACCGCATCTCCCAGGACTATCAAATGCGTTGTGTCAACGCGGTCGTGGGAGTGAAGGAATACCAAGCCGAAGGACTAACCGAGATGTCACTGCTCAATAGCTATCGGAATCCGTCAGCCTATTACCTACTCCAGCTCGAACTGCTCAATGGCCGAATTCCAATCTGCTTCCGCAGTGCGGCTCGCATCGCCGTCTCACTCGCGAAGTGTTCCATCCTTGCAAACAAGAGCCCCTTCGCAGTGAGCCGCCCGCTCCATAGGGCGATGACCATCGCGGCTTTACCTATAGGGGTGGTGCTGGCATTCCGGGACTATGGGCGGGCCAGCTGGGCCGGGAAGCTCAGGGGCAAGGCCGGCAGTTCAAAACTTGGAGTAAGAATAGGGTCTGCAAACCCGTGACGAGAACCATTTCATGATACAATCAACACACGATGAGCAGGATCGGCCTGCCAAGGCGGCAATCGATCTAACCGGCCGAGAAGGCCTGGTGCGGAACGTCATGTTCAGTTGGGGGGGCCAGCTGGTATTCATCGCAGCGGGGTTCGTTATGCCCCGGTTTATCGATCATCGTCTGGGACAGGAGGTGCTCGGTATTTGGGACTTTTCATGGTCCGTGATCGGGTATTTCAGCTTTATTCAGGCGGGCGTGTCATCGGCGGTCAACCGGTATGTGGGCAAACACTGGGCCGAACAGGAGATAGGCGAGATTAATCGGGTCGTTTCCTGTGCTACCGCAGGCCTGACCCTAGCGGGTCTTGTCGTCGTTCTGGGGACGCTGGCCACCGTCGCGCTGCTGCCTGCAGTCTGCGGTGAGCGGCTCGGCCCCCACACCGGCGAGGCACAATGGGTGGTATTTTTCCTAGGGGCTGGTATGGCAGTGCAAACCGCACTGAGTGGCTTCAACGGCGTGCTCACCGGTTGCCACCGCTGGGATCTCAAGAACATCAACCAAGCTGCGTGGTATGGGATCACTGTGGTAAGCATGATACTGTCGCTGATGTTAGGCAGCGGATTGTTCCATCTGGCAGCGGTGACCTGCGTCGTCAATGCCCTCAGCGAAATGAGCCGTGTCAGACTCGCCTACCGCTCCTGTCCAGGCTTGAGGCTTCAGCCCTCGCTGCTAAATTGGAGAACCATACTGCAGCTCTATCAGTACGGTGGTAAGACACTCATTCCCAGTGTTGCGACATTGCTGGTGGGATCCACCACCAGCGTGCTGATTGTGGGTTATTTGGGGCCGGCGGCGTTGGCGCTGTTCTCACGTCCACGCTCGCTGATTCGAAATGCCGAGACACTAGTTCGAAGAATGACCATGACGCTTATTCCCACGGTCAGCTCGTTGCAGGCCAATGAGGATGTACCTGCCATGCGCCGCCTGCTGGTCAAATCGGTGTCCTACTCGCTTTACCTCGTCTTGCCAATGGTGATTACCATGTGCGTTTTCGGGGGGCCCATCCTGCAATTATGGATGGGGCCCGCTTACGCAGATGGATGGATCGTAGTCATCCTTGCGCTGGGCTTTCTCGCTCCCATGACGCATATTCCCATTGAGGATGTTCTCGCGGGACTCAATGCCCACGGCCGGGCAGGTGTCGCACAGTTGGCGGCCTCGATGATTGCCACCGGGCTGGTTGTAGTGGCGTTGGGTCCACTCAAACTTGGGATTGCAGGAGCGGCGGTGGCAATCACTCTGCCATTCACCGTCATGTGCCTGGTCTATTATCCCATGCTCATTTGCCCACTCGTGGGCATGACCATCCGGGAGTATTACCGCGAATCCTACTGGGAGCCATTGAAAAACCTCTTGCCCTTCCTGCTAGTCATCTGCGGCATCCGCTTGACTCTTCCCCAGGCACCGATGCTGGCACTCGCGACGGCGGCAGTGGCTGGTGGCATCGTGCTGACGCTCACGTACTGGTCGAAGGTCATCCCCGAGCGGATGAAGGGCTGGATCTATCGAAACATCCGCCGCAAGGCGTGTGGTGCCAGCCCGCTGTGACGGCCAGCCCCCACTGAAACAACTTTAATTTAGATAAAATATGGATAACAATGCAAACGAGTCAAGCTCATCGGCAGCAACAGGCCTGGCGGCCGGATTTCTCCACTCTGTCAACCGCTTTCCCGAACGACCAGCATTGGAGGTTGACGGGGAAGTATTCACCTACCGTAACTTGTTTGAGCGCGCGGCGGCACTAGCGGCCACATTCGAGTGCTTGCCCACAGAGGAAGGCCCGCCACTCACCGCAGTGTTCGCGCATCGCTCGGTGTGGGCATACGCCGGCGTGTTGGCAGCGCTACTTCAAGGGCGTGGATACGTTCCGCTGAATCCCACATTTCCAACAAAGCGCAGCCGCACCATGCTCGAATTGTCAACGTGCAAGGCACTCATAGTCGACCGGGATGGCGAGTTGCAACTCGATGAATTGCTCCAGGGCATGGAACAACCGCTGACCGTATTGGTCCCCGGTCGCACGGATGTATCCGACCTCTCGGCCAAATGGCCGGCCCACATCTTTGCGGGATTTAACGATTTGCTGCCGGCGGCAGAATGGACTGAACCCACTGTGGATGAAGACGCCATTGCCTATCTGCTTTTCACCTCGGGCAGCACAGGCACCCCGAAAGGTGTGATGGTGGCTCACCGCAATGCAACGGCATATATAAGTGCGATGATTCAGAGATATGACTTGAGCGAGAACGATAGATTTTCTCAGCTCTTCGAGATGACTTTCGATGTATCCGTCTTTGATATGTTCGTAGCCTGGGCATGCGGAGCGTGTCTGTGTTGTGCTTCCAAGCAGCAGAAATTGCTGCCGACGGCCTATATCGAGGAAGCGCGCCTCACAGTCTGGTTTTCAGTGCCGTCAACCGGGTTATTACTCAGAAAACTCGGCTTGCTGGCACCGGGCACTTACCCGGACCTACGCGTCAGCCTTTTCGCTGGAGAGGCCCTTCCAGCAGATTTCACTTCCGCATGGGCCAAAGCGGCACCCAATTCCATCGTAGAAAACCTCTACGGCCCCACCGAATTAACTGTGGTTTGCACGCTTTATCGATGGGACGAGCATTTCTCCCCGGGACACTGCGAAATGGGGGTTGTTCCCATTGGCACCCCCGTCAGAGACATGACGTTTCTTGTGGTTGACGACTCACTGCGAGAGGTCGCGCCGGGAGAAACTGGCGAACTATTGATGACTGGGCCGCAATTGTCGCTTGGCTATTGGAACGAACCGCTGAAAACGGCACAGGCATTTATTGTGCCGCCGGATGCCCAGCAGGTGTATTACAGGACCGGCGACCGCGTCAGACGGCCGTTGAATGGAAATCCCATCACCTATTTAGGCCGGTTGGATAACCAAATTAAAATCCGGGGCCACAGGGTCGAACTTGGAGAAATCGAGTCTGTCCTGTGTGAAGTGGCAGCAGTTGAAACAGCCGTGGCCATTGGTTGGCCAGTCACCGAGCGGGGCGCCGAGTCCATCGTCGCGTTCCTCTGTGCGAGCAGTGTAGACGTCAAGCGGATCCTCGACCGCCTCCGCGAGCGCTTGCCAGGCTACATGGTGCCGAGGACCCTGCATCTTCTGCAGCATTTCCCCTTGAATTCTAATGGAAAAATTGACCGTGGTCGACTCAACGAACTACTTGCTGCCGCCGATTCTGAACCATAAAATTTTACACAATTCATGATCACTAATCATAATCTCGTCTCGTTTCTCAGCAGCCAATTCTCGGTTGAAATCGCTGACAACGAGTACGAAATGGAACTATTCACTGGCGGAATTTTGGATTCGTTCTCCGTCGTCGATCTCGTGTTGTTTGTCGAGAGCGAAGAAAGAGTCAAAATGAATCCAGCCGAGCTGATCATGGAGAATTTGGATTCCATTGCCAAGATTCTCCGGTTCTGCGAATCCAAGCGGTCAGGCCAAAAGCCCCCAGCATCCCGTCCGACGCTTGAGCCAGAGGTCGCTATAAATCTCGGGATTTGACCGTTGTTTGTGACATTCTCTTGGCACTCCTCCGATAATCGAGGCACTTCCCTTACAAAAAGATGCAAACAAGACTGAGACGTTTCCTGGAGAAATGGCTTTCCGGATTCATTCCATATCAAGCGCTCGCCGGCGGGCGTCGTTTCTATCTGGCGACAAAGGAAAACTCTTACAAACCAGGCGACTTCCTGCACTACGGGAAAAATGTCCGCATCGGAGCCGGCGTGTCAATCTCAGCGCCAGAGCGCTTGCACATCGGCGACAATGTAGGCATTGGCGAAAAATGTTCCATTCACGCTGTAGGAGGCTGTCACGTTGGCAATGATTGCACGATTGGTTCGGGCACAACGATTATAACCGTTGAACACAGTTATAGCAGAGGCGATTGCCTTCCTTACGACAAACTCAGACTTATCAAACCAGTGCACCTTGAAGACTATGTATGGGTTGGCCTGGGCGTCTCAATTGCCGGCGGTGTGCGAATTGGGGAGGGAGCCATTATCGCATTAGGCAGTGTCGTTTTTCAAGATGTACCTCCGCTGGCCGTCGTGGCCGGCAATCCCGCTAAAGTGATTTTTTCGCGCTCAGCCGGGGATTTTCAAAAAGCCAAGCTCAGCGGATGCAGAATCGATCCCTATGCCGAGCTATCGCTGCTGATGGTGCCGACCGTCACAAAACGCAAATTTAAAAACGAACTCAAGTACTTGGGCTTCCACCTAGGTGACTCCAGTGATTTCTTCCGTTTTGACAAACATGCGAGCAAAGGCATGCGCTTGGTGGCGGTGGCAGCTCCGGCCCCGGAATCATGAGTTCGCCGCTCCCTGCCACCATACGCAGGCCGCGTAGACATACCCAAGATGGCCTTTTTGTGCCCTGCCAAGCGCTCAAGAGGGTGACATGAAAATCTCATAATCGGTGACGCACCTCGCGGCATGGTACATTTGACATTCCACTTGCGCTCTGCAAGGGTGCACTAAAATCCGCACCCCCAGCTCCCATGAAAACAATCACTCGGTTTTTCGCGGTTTGCCAGGCTCTGGCAGGCCTCAGCCAAATTTGCGGCTCCGCAACTCTCCCCGTGTCCGATGGTGACCGAATTATCTTTCTTGGCGACAGCTTGACCTTTCACGATGGCTTCCCCAGTTACAGTGATTATATGAATGCTTACTTAACTACGCAAAACCCGTCGTTAACCCTTCATATGCAATCTCTCGCCCGCAGCGGCTTGCCAATCGAAGGCTGTCTCGACACCTCTCCCATCGGGTATCAGCATTACTCAAAATGGGTCGAACCTCTGGCCCCTAAATTTGTCTTCATCATGTTTGCTGACAATGGCGGATACACCAAGGCGATTGATAAACAATGGATGCAGATTCTTGTGAGTGATTACGTTATTGCCAAAAATCATGCGGCTCCCGTCCTTCTGGGAATGATTCCTCAGGCGAAACCAGACGGCTATTGGCCCGGCGGCAACTATGACGATGCCAACGAGGAAATCGCACTCGCGGCCAGCCCGCAACTCAGCTATTACAAGACATGGAAGGCGCTGAGCCCGACGTGGACCTCTAACGTCGTCTTTACGGCTGATGCCTCGACGGGATTGCTGACTGCCGCCAGCCATGGATTTACGAATGGGACACGAGTGCTGTTTCAGGGCGGAATCGCTCCCGCACCATTATTGGCGGGAACATGCTACTTCGTTCGGGATGCGACCACTAATACGTTTCGACTTTCTGCAACCAGCGGTGGCATCGCCATAGGCCTCACCTCGAACGGTTCTCCCACCATGAGCATCAGTGCCAACTGGGCCAGATTGCGGGCTACATCCACAGATCCGGTTCACCCGGGACCGGCAGCAAGTGCCATCGCCGCCTGGAAAATCATCACAGGCCTGGGATGGCCGACCGATGTGTCTTCAGCGGTCGTTGATGCCACGTCAGCTACTGTGACGAGCCAGAAAGACTGTGCAATCACCCGTGTTTCCGCCAATACGTTCGGTGGCATCGATTTCTCGCGGCTCGATGCCAAGCTCCCGTGGGCGATTGACGAGGTAGGGCGGGCAGACGCGATTGCGCTCTATCCGGCAATGGCGAACTGGCAAAACTACAGCCTCCAGGTCAGCGGACTCGCTGCCGGGACCTACGACGTTATTTGCAACGGGGAGACAATCTCGACAGTAGCGAGCAATACCCTTGCCGCAGGATGGAATATGTCCGACCTCACCATTGGGCCGGTTTGGCGGCAAGGACAGGAGGTGCTCGGGAGAATTCGAGAAATGCAGGGCATCAATCGGACCACCTTATGGTCTATCCAAGGGGGAGCTCGAACTGGCGTGGAACAATACAAGTCCGCAGCGACTGGAGCCTATGACACAAATGGCTTGCGTGGTGCCGCGTTAAATGCCGCACTTGCTCCATTCATCGCAAACCTAGGCCCCCTAGATTCGTTGATTCACGTCGCCGCTCAACCGACGACACTCTCCTTCTCTATCCGGCTTCACGGGTCGCTGCCTCCGAATACTGCCACGATCACTCTGGGCAGCCTTGCGCAGACCTACGATGGAACGGCCAAAGCAGCCACGGCCACCACTAGTCCTGCGGGACTCAGCGTCGCATTCACCTACAACAGCTCAGCGACCGTGCCTACGACTGCCGGCACTTACACAGTGATCGGCACCGTCAACGACGCGAACTACACAGGTTCCGCGACCGGCACACTCGTCATCGCCAAAGCGAATGCAACGGTCACTCTCGGCAGCCTGGCCCAGACTTACAATGGAACTACAAAAGCGGCCACGGCCACCACCAGTCCTGCCGGCCTTACGGTCGCATTCACTTACAACGGCTCAGCGACCGTGCCTACGACTGCCGGCACTTACACAGTGATCGGTACCGTCAACGACGCGAACTACACTGGTTCCGCGACCGGCACGCTCGTCATCGCCAAAGCCAATGCAACGGTCACTCTCGGCAGTCTTGCC
>Ga0114962_10002263_pt1 | contig 16158 bp, 13 predicted proteins | sample C_130820_MF_Meta_FD_87017 | JGI IMG/M metagenome (GOLD analysis project Ga0114962, IMG submission 87017) | Freshwater microbial communities from Lake Croche, Canada to study carbon cycling - C_130820_MF_MetaG | ecosystem: Environmental > Aquatic > Freshwater > Lake | place: Lake Croche, Canada...
GGTAGCTTGACGTTCTGCATCATTGAAATAAGCAGGTACTGTAATTACGGCTTCAGTAACTGTTTGTCCTAGGTAGTCTTCAGCTGTTTGCTTCATTTTGGTTAAGATTTGCGCTGAAATTTCTTGTGGTGTATATAATCTATCTCCGATTCGAACACGTGGAGTGTCATTGTTACCTTGCTCAATATTATATGAGATCGTTTTTAATTCAGAACTCACCTCTGAGTATTTTTTACCCATGAATCTTTTTACAGATGAGATGGTGTTTTGTGGATTTGTTATCGCTTGTCTTTTTGCAGGATCACCTACTTTACGTTCTCCATTCTCTAAAAATGCAACAATAGACGGAGTTGTTCTTCTACCTTCTGAGTTAGCAATTACAACTGCCTCATTTCCTTCCATTACGGCCACACACGAGTTGGTGGTTCCTAAGTCTATTCCAATAATTTTTCCCATGATTATTTTTTTAAATTTTGCATTATTCTAACAAGGATAGTGCCAACGAATATAGGATTATAGATTTCTGCCATATTGTCACGTTGGAATTATTTTTGACTTATTTTAACGGACAAAAGGCTATATGTATTATATTTGTGAGTATTTTAAATGCAATATTAATGTCGAATAATCAAGATTTTACGTGGGTCAACGAACCTGAACCACATAGACAAAGAACAAAAGAAATCATCAAGAAACACCCAGAGGTAAAGAAATTGATTGGAAAAAATCCAATTACTTTATTATGGATTTTAGCTTGTGTTGGTTTGCAGTTAACTTTGGCCTATTTTTTAAAAGATTCTTCTTGGTGGTTAATTGTGGCTGTCGCTTGGTTTGTCGGTGCATTCCCGACCCACACCTTATTTGTCTGCATTCATGAAACAGCGCATAATCTGGTTTTTAAAAAAACATCTTGGAACGTCTTGGCAGGTATAATTGCTAATTTTCCTTCGTTAATGCCAACAGCTATTTCGTTCAAAAATTATCATTTAAAACATCATGCTTTTCAAGGTGTTCATGAGTTAGATGCTGACTTACCAGATTATTGGGAAGCGAAATTGATTAATAATTACTTCATTGGAAAAATGATTTGGCTAACTTTATTTCCTTTTTTTCAAGCGGTTCGTACACTTCGTTGCCTTGAATTAGCCGTTTTTGATCGTTACGTCATTATGAATATACTTGCTCAATTAACTTTTGATTTTTTGGTGGTTTATTTTTGGGGTTGGCCTGCTTTGGCTTATATGGGTTTAAGCTTTATGTTTTCTGTTGGTCTTCATCCATTAGGAGCAAGATGGATTCAGGAACATTTCTTAGTGTTAGACAAAAATCAGGAAACGTATAGTTATTATGGTGGTTTAAATGGAATCAATATGAATGTAGGGTATCACAATGAGCACCATGATATGCCCTCAATACCTTGGAACAATCTTCCGAAATTGAAAGCAATGGCACCTGAATTCTACGATAATTTAAAATATCATTCTTCATTTGTGAAATTGTTTTTCACCTTCTTGTTTTCCCAAGAGTTTGGAATGTATTCAAGAATTGCTAGGAAAGAACGTGGTGGTGTGACTTTGTCGGATGTTTCTACTCCTGATTTAGATTTGTTGAAACAGTAGGTATAACGTACTTTGAAATTAAAAAAGGCTGCTTTTTATAGGCAGCCTTTTTTTATACTAAAAATATTAAACCCAAAAATTTACTTCACGATAATCTCACTATTCCCTTCAATTGAATAGGAATTAATATGAACATTAACCGATATTTCAGGACTAGATAAATTTTTAATTTGAACGCCTTCCCTATTGACAATTACTTCTAAATGATTGTCTCTAAAATTAATTTTAAAGGAATATTCATTCCACTGTTTTGGTAAAAATGGTTTGAAATTCAGTTGGTGGTCTTGAACAGACATTCCTCCAAATCCCTTTACAATGGACATCCACGTACCAGCCATACTGGTAATGTGGCAGCCATCTTCTGTGTCATTGTTGTAATCATCTAAATCTAATCTTGCCGCTCGGGTATAGAATTCATACGATTTATCTTCTTTGCCCAACTTGGCAGCTAAAATACTGTGTACGCACGGACTCAATGAAGATTCATGTACCGTGATGGGCTCATAGAAATTATAATTTCTTTCTAACTCTTCTAAAGAAAAATCATTTTCAAAGAAATACATACCTTGCAAAACATCGGCTTGTTTGATGTAACAAGAGCGCAAAATTCGATCCCAAGACCAGTTTTGATTAATAGGCCTTTCACCACTTGGTATAGAATTCACTGGCGCAATGACTTTATCTAAAAATCCATCTTGTTGTAAAAATATCCCTTTCTTTTCGTCTTTAGGATAATACATAAAATCAACAATTTTTTGGAATTCTTGAAATTCACTTACAGAGAATTGAGTTGCGCTAAATTTCGCTTGGGCATTTGTTGGATCTTTTTGAATGATCTCTTCATACACCTCAATCGTATATTTTAAGCACCATACGGCTAAATAATTGGTGTACCAATTGTTATTGACGTTGTTTTCATACTCATTGGGTCCTGTTACACCCAGCATGACAAATTGTTGTTTGTCTTCTGACCAATTGACTCTTTGTGCCCAAAAACGAGCAATGCCAAGCAATACCTCCCAACCGTAATCTACCAAATGTTGGCGATCACCTGTATATTCCACATAATCTTTTATAGCATAAGCAATTGCTCCATTTCGGTGAATTTCTTCAAAGGTGATTTCCCACTCATTGTGACATTCCTCACCATTCATGGTTACCATGGGATAAAGCGCTGCACCCTTTTTGAATCCTAATTTTTCAGCATTCTCGATGGCACGGCCTAATTGTTTCCAACGGTAAATCAATAAATTTTTGGCGACTTTGCTCGGCGCTGTAGCCAGATAAAAAGGCACACAATATGCCTCCGTATCCCAATAAGTAGATCCACCGTATTTTTCTCCTGTAAATCCTTTGGGGCCAATATTTAAACGCTCATCCTCACCAGTGTAGGTCTGATTTAATTGATATATATTGAATCGAATGCCTTGTTGCGCTCCAACATCACCTTTGATCACGATATCATTAATTGCCCATCGCTCCGCCCATGCTTCCGCCTGCTCTTGTAACATTTGAGCAAAGCCTTTGGAAGAAATCTTATCTAAATAAGCATATAATCTTTCTTCTAATTCATTTACTGGATGGTTTTCTGAACTTAAATTGACTGCATATTTAACAATAGTAATTGTTTCATCAATGTTACCATTTATTTCAAAAGACAATGACGCGTATTTTTCTTTTGTTTCAATGGAAGGATTTACATCTAGCTTTTTTTCATTTTGAAATACATCAACCTGCTGACCCGTAATCACATCAAATCCTGTTTTTTTGGTTTTTGACCAAACAAATGAGCGTTTCTGATTTCCACCTACTTTTACTTCTTCCCAGAACTTTTCATCATAATTAGAATCTTTATTTTTAATATCTCCATCAACAAAGGCTCTTATCTTGATGGGTTCTGAAAAATTCAATGGGGTAATCGAAAACGAATAAGCGCCAGATTCATCATCTTTCAAACTATTGAATCGGATAGATTCAATTTGTAAAGATTTACCATTTTGTAAAGTGATGCGACAGTTTCTTTTAATATGGCCTTCCTTCATGTTAAGTTCACGGTAGAAAGCATCTACTTGGGATGTATGCAAGTCGACTATTTCGTTGTCAATAGTTATTTCTAATCCAAGCCAATTGGCTGCATTCAACACCTTGGCAAAATATTCTGGATAACCATTTTTCCACCAACCGACTCTGGTTTTGTCTGGATAATAAACCCCTGCTACGTAATTGCCTTGTAAGGTTTTACCTGTATACGTTTCCTCAAATCCACCTCTCTGACCCATTCTGCCATTTCCTAATGAAAAAACGGATTCAGTTATTTCATTAAATGGTGGATGAAACTGATCTTCAATAATTTTCCATTCATCATGCTTAAGGTATTCTTTCATTTATCTAGAAATTCTCGGTCTTATTAATCTTACAAAAATAACGCTAATTTATTACTATCAAATTCAGTGCTAGCCTGTCTTTAAAAATTCAACAAGTCGCTGGCATTTATTCCTTCAAAAGATGGAATAACTTTGTCCGCACCTTTTAAATTTTCGGTTTGCCCAATTCCAATTGTTTTCATGTTGGCTGAAATAGCGGCATCAATTCCCGCTTGAGCATCTTCAAAAACGATGCATGCTGTTGCTAAAGCTTGTAAACCTTCCGCCCCTTTTAAAAATACTTCTGGATCGGGTTTACTTTTAGTAACTTTATTGCCATCAATGAGTATGTCAAACCATGGCATTAGTTGGGTTTTGTCTAAGATGATACTCGCATTTTTGCTCGCTGAACCTAAACCAATTTGATAGCCTAAGTCTTTAATTTGTTTTAAAAAATCCAATACTCCAGGTAAAATTTCAGATGGATTCATGTTGGAAATTAAATCCAAGTAATGTTCATTTTTCTCAATCAACCAAGCCTCTTTTTGTGTTTGAGTTGCTTCTGTATCTGCCCATTGTAAAATTTTCTCCAAAGACTCAACTCTAGAAACGCCTTTCAATTGTTCATTTTGCTCTTCTGAAAGCTGAAAATTGAATTTCTCCCCTAATTTTCTCCATGCCTGAAAATGATAGACTGCTGTATCGACTAACACTCCGTCTAAATCAAAAAGGCACACGGTATATTTTGACATGATTTATGATTAAAATTCGTTTGATTCAGCAAAATTATTATTTTTACACTTCGCAAAAAAGTAAAAAAGACAGTGCTAGACTGTTTATTTTCATAATTAGATATGTTTAAAATTTATTTTCGATTTTGTATTTGTTTTTTGTGCTTTTACTTTTCGCCGTTTTTAAATAAATCTGCTACCATGATTCCTAAAAGTACTTCTGATAAATTTGTTGTCTATCAAATGATGTTCCATTTGTGGGGAAATAAAAATACCGAATTGAAAATGAATGGTTCCTTAACTGAAAATGGCGTAACCAAATTTGAGGATGTTTCTACCAAAGGATTAAAAGCATTAAAAAAGAAGGGTTTTACTCATTTATATGCCACGGGTTTAATCGAACACGCCACCATGGAGGATATGACAGCCTTCGGATCTCATTTGGATCATCCGGACGTGGTAAAGGGAAGATCGGGTTCACCATTTGCCATCAAAGATTATTATGATGTCAATCCATTTTTTGCCAATAATCCTTCCAATCGCTGGAATGAATTTGAGCAAATGCTGCAAAGAATACACAAGGAAGGACTAAAATTAATCATCGACTTTGTGCCAAATCATTTGGCTCGACAATATTATTCCGATCAAAAACCGAAAGGTGTTACTGATTTTGGTACCAATGATCGTACAGATGTCTCTTTTGACGCCAATAACAACTTTTATTATTTACCGGCAACTCAATTTTCCATTCCCGAAGGTGTTAATTCCCCTGTTAAGTCAAGCATTCCTTATGTAGAAAGACCTGCGAAAGTCAGTGGTAATAATGTATTTTCCGCTCAACCTTCCATCAATGATTGGTTTGAAACGGTAAAATTGAATTATGGTGTTGATTTTCAACATAAGCAACAAACGCATTTTCAAGCCATACCCGACACCTGGAAAAAAATGTTGGAGGTCTTGAATTATTGGACTTTAAAGGGTGTAGATGGATTTCGTTGCGATATGGCTGAAATGGTGCCAGTAGAATTTTGGGAATATGCGATTCCTAAAATCAAGTTGCAAAACCCTAGCATTGTTTTCATTGCGGAAATTTATCAACCCAATTTGTATAAAGAGTATATTTTTAAAGGAGGCTTCGACTATTTATACGATAAAGTGGGTTTATATGATGCCCTGCGACGTTTAATGGAATTGAAGCCTGGTTCGACCACGCAAGACATCACGCGAGTTTGGCAAAATGAATCAGGCGATTTTTCGAATCACATGTTACGTTTTTTAGAAAATCACGATGAACATCGTTTGAATACCCCCGCCTTTGCAGCCCACAATTTTTGGTCAACCATTCCAGCCATGTTCATTACGGCAGCTTTGCATGATGGCCCCTTGATGATTTATTTTGGTCAAGAATTTGGGGAAAAAGCCCAAGACAAGGAAGGTTTTAATCAAGCGGATGATAGAACCAGTATGTTTGATTTTTGGGCGGTCAATACCCATCAACGCTGGTTGAATGATGGGAAATTTGATGGTGGTTTACTGACCCATTTTGAACGACAAGTCGATCATTTCTACTCCGATTTATTGTCCTATATCAAGAAAAACAAAGCAATTCAAGATGGCAAGTTCTTTGATTTGCAATATGCGCAAAATGACTCCTATCCCAAAGATAAAATCTATTCCTTTTTAAGATATACCGAAAAGGAGCAGTATTTGATTGTTTGTAGCTTTGAACCGACAGAAAACAAGCGTTTTTCATTATCCATTCCTTCTTTAGCTTTGGACATGATGGGTTTGAAAGGCTATCAATTAACAGAACACAAAACGTTTATCGCACCGGAAACCATCCATAATGTGAAGGTGGAAAATGGAAATTTAACCATTCCAGCCAACAGTGCCATTGTATTTAAATTGACTCAACCATGAAATTATTTCAAAAACCCCGTTTGTCTTTAGGGCAAATTTTCAACATGAGCCTTGGATTTTTAGGGATTCAATTTGGCTTTGCTTTACAAAATGGAAATGCTTCCCGAATTCTTCAAAGTTTTGGTGCTGATGTAGAACAATTGTCATGGTTTTGGTTAGCTGCTCCTTTGACAGGTATGATCATACAACCGATTATCGGTTTCTATTCAGATCGTACGTGGAATTTTTTAGGTAGAAGAAAACCTTTTTTCTTGAGTGGTGCAATTTTGGCCGCTTCTGCCCTCTTGTTTTTTCCTCATTCTGGCGAATTAGCCAATTTTTTGCCACCCATTTTTGTGGGCGCTGGAATTCTGATGATGATGGATGCTTCTTTCAATGTGGCCATGGAGCCATTTAGAGCTTTGGTTGCAGACAATCTACCGGAAGAGCAAAGTACATTGGGATTTTCAGTTCAAACTTTTTTAATAGGCATAGGCGCCGTTTTAGGTTCTTGGCTTCCTTATATTTTGGGAAATTATTTCGGATTATCCATTGAGGCTGGCGAGGGCGAAATTCCTGAAAATGTTAAATATTCTTTTTACATTGGGGCTTTTGTTTTTATTGCTGCCATTGTTTGGACCATTCTGACTACCAAAGAATACTCGCCCAAAGAGCGGGAAGACATGGGTTTTGAGGAGGGTGATGCCAAGGATACTTTGTTCTCTGTTTTTACTTACATCAAAGAAATGCCTTATACCATGCGTCAGCTTGGTTGGGTACAATTTTTCTCTTGGTTCGCTTTGTTCTCGATGTGGGTTTTTAGTACTCCGGCTATCGCTAACCATGTGTATGGACTTTCGCTTGATGATCATAGTTCTAAACTTTATCAAGAAGCGGGTAATTGGGTAGGAATTATTTTTGGCGTATATAATGGTGTTTCAGCCATATATGCCATTTTTTTACCTAAAATAGCCGCTAAAATAGGCAATAATCAAACCCATGCACTTTCTTTGGTAGCTGGCGGTTTAGGTTTAATCTCTATTTATTTTATTTCAGATCCCAATTGGTTAATTCTTAGTATGGTCGGTGTTGGAATGGCTTGGGCTAGTATTTTGGCAATGCCTTATGCAATTTTGGCAGGTTCCATTCCCATGAATAAAATGGGTGTTTACATGGGGATTTTTAATTTCTTCATTACGTTTCCTCAAATTGTGAATGGTATTATAGGCGGACCGATTGTCAAACATTTATACAATGGACAATCCATTTATGCCATTTTGATGGCAGGTGTGTTTTTTATTTTTGGAGCCATTAGTGTGTTGAGAATCAAGCCTAAGGAACTATAATGGCCTTTTTGTTGAGATTATTAGCGCTTTTCCTTTTGGTTAATGTACCATTTCAAACATTTGCACAAAATCTGATCAATCAACCCTTAAAAAAGGTGATTCAACGTGCCATAGATCAAAAGAATCCATTGATCATTGGAAAGTCGTTCATTGGTTTGCCTTACAAAGCTTTTGCCTTATCTGCTGAAAATCCAGAAAAACTAATCACTGATTTTAAAGGATTCGATTGTGTGACTTTTGTGGAAAATGTCTTGGCGCTTTATCAGTCGCAATCCAATGAGGCTATTTTTCAAAAATCATTGATCAATATGCGGTATCAAAATCCGGATTCCATCACCTACGAATCTAGAAATCATTATTTTACCTCTGCCCTATTAAAGCTGCAAAAGCAAGCGTTTTTACAACCCGTCAGAACAGGAAAAGATGCTCGCGTGAAGAAAAACTTTGGAGTTTTGTCCCAATTTTTAGTTGGCAAAGGCAAGAATATACGAATAGATTTGATTCAGAAAACAGAAATGGAATTATCGCAAGATAGCCTCACTTACATTCCATCCAATGCTGTGCAGCATGTGGTTCAATCATTTCAATCGGGTGATATTGTTGTTTTTATGAGTAAAAAATCCAATCTGGATTGTCAGCATGTAGGCTTTCTGACCTACCAAAAAGGCGAATTGTATATCCTTCATGCTTCCCAAGAAGCCAAAAAAGTATTGGTTTCCGAAAAAACATTGATCAATTATTTGAAAAGTCACCCCAATTTTCTCGGTATTCAAGTTTTTAGGCCTAATTTTAACCATGAAACAATACAATTTTGATCAAGTCATTGATCGTAAAAATACACATAGTTACAAATGGGATAATGTTACTTACGCAGGGCCGATGATTCCGATGCCCGTTGCGGACATGGATTTTGTAGTGGCTGACGAAATTCTGGAAGTTTTACAAAAGATCAATGAACACGGTATTTTAGGTTATTCCATTGTTCCTGAATCGCTAAAATTAGAAGCTCAAAAGAAATTGAAAGCCGATTACCAATGGGAAACAGCATTGGAATGGCAGATTTGGATTCCAGGCATTGTTCCTGGAATTACAGCCGCTTGTGCGGTTTTTTGTGCAGAAAATCAGGGGATATTGACGGCTGTTCCGGTGTATCACCCTTTTCATTTAGTTTCAGGTTGGGTCAATAAACCTTTGTTGACTTTCCCAATGGTGGAACAAGATGGTCGTTGGACCTACGATTTTGAGGCCTTTGAAAACGAATTAAAGAAAAATCCTGGGGTCTTTTTATTTTGCAATCCGCATAATCCGGGTGGTACGGTTTTTAATCAATCAGAGATTGATCGTATTACAGCATTGTGCCATCAATACAATTGTCTGATCATCTCAGATGAAATTCACGCCGATTTACGCATTCACCCTCAGTCGGAACATATTTGCATCGGGAAATCCCTTTCAAGCTCCACTCCTGCCATTAGTTTTTTTGCAATGAGTAAGGCGTATAATACAGCTGGTTTAGGTGGTTCCGTAGCGATTATTCCGGATGCAACAACAAGAAATGCATTTTTGAAACAGACTTTTGGTTTTTTTCCAATGCTCTCCAGGCATAGCATCGATGTGATGTTGGCGACTTATCAACACGGTCAAGATTGGTTGAGTCAATTATTGCCTTATTTGAAATCCAATCATGATGTATTGTTCAATCGAATCAATCTACTAAAAGGACTAAAAATGTTGCCTTTGGAAGCTACCTATTTGGCATGGATAGAATATGATGAAAATGTAGTGGGCGATTTTCAAGCGCGCTTATTTAATAAAGGCCTTCATGTGTTACGTGGAGATCAATTTAAAGGCAAAAATTTCATTCGTATGAATTTCGCTTGTCCATTATCCATCTTAAAGGCTGCTATTTCAATCATTGAGGAGACCGTTCATGAAAATCCTTAAATCCTTTTTGTTTCTTTTGATTGTTCTTTTGTTAGCCTACTTTATTTTTTGGATGGTCAAAACGGAGCAAAATGATTCTTTTGTTCAAAATGATACCCTTCATTATGATCGTATCATTCAACAATCCAAAGCTGAAATTTCTGCTCAAGAACCATTGAAAGATTCCATTGAGGTAATTAAAAGCTTTTACATGGATTTTGAAGGACAAATCATTCAATCAGGGAAGGATGTTAAAGTGGCTTTTTTTCAAAATGGCCAAATGCTTTTTGAAAAAAAAATCCCACAGGTTAGTATAGGAAACATCATTAGTTCCGATTTAAATTCCAATGACTTTCCTGAATTTTGGATTACTTTACAATCGGGTAAAAAACACCTATTTTATGCCTTTGAATATAAAAATAGCCAAATAAAAGAATTACGTTTTCCCAAATTAATGGGCCGACAAAGCTTTGGATATGCAGGAAAAGACAGCTTGTATATTGACAAATCCTATTTAGTCCGAAAATTTGAATTTAAAAATGATTCTTTTTCGGATTTGTTTAATGGAAAAAGAGCATGTTTTTATACTTTTGGGAATGATGACAGTTTTACCTTACAAAGAACTTTAGACTATGAATAATAATACAGATATGAAATTACGTTCACAAGAGTGGTTTGGAAAAACAGGAAAAGATGGATTTATCTACAGAGCTTGGATGAAAAACCAAGGAATTCCGGATGATTATTTTCAAGGCAAACCAGTTATTGGTATTTGCAATACTTGGTCAGAATTGACTCCCTGCAATGCACATTTCAGGGAATTAGCGGAATTTGTGAAAAAAGGAGTCATTGAGGCGGGTGGTTTTCCCGTGGAATTTCCCGTGATGTCTTTGGGAGAAACCCTGATCAAACCTACTGCGATGCTATACCGCAACTTGGCTAGTATGGATGTTGAAGAATCCATCCGCGCTAATCCGGTAGATGGCGTTGTTTTGATGTGTGGTTGTGATAAAACCACTCCTTCTTTGGTGATGGGTGCTTGTAGCGTGGATTTACCTACTTTGGTTATTTCCGGTGGCCCTATGATGAAAGGTAAATTCAAAGGTAAAGAAATTGGAACTTCGGATGTTTGGCGTTTTGCGGAAGCCTATAAATTGGGCGAATTAAGTCAATCGGAATTCATTGAAGCAGAAGCATGTATGGCTAGAACTCCTGGTCACTGCGCGGTGATGGGAACTGCTTCTACGATGGCAACCATGGTAGAAGCTTTGGGATTAAGCTTACCTCAAAATGCAGCCATTCCAGCAGCAGACGTTAGAAGAAAAGTTTTGGCTCAACATTCGGGTAGAAGAATTGTTGAAATGGTCCAAGAGGATTTGAAAATGTCTAAAGTGCTAAAAAGAGAAGCCTTTGAAAATGCCATCCGAGTGAACGCTGCCACCGGTGGTTCCACCAATTTTGTGATTCATTTATTGGCCATTGCTGGTAGAATTGGCGTGGATTTACATTTAGACGATTTCGATAAATTCTCGAAAAATATTCCGCTTTTGGCCAATATTCAGCCATCCGGCCAACATTTCATGGAAGATTTATATTATGCAGGCGGCTTACCGGCTCTGATGAATCAAATGAAAGAGCATTTACACACTTCTACCATCACCGTGAATGGTAAAACTGTGGGTGAAAACATCGAAAATACGCCAATTTACGATTCCAACATCATTTCCACTTTTGATCAACCTTTTAAAAAGGATTCAGGAATCTCCGTTGTGAGGGGTAATTTAGCACCCAATGGCGCCGTGGTGAAACCATCAGCAGCTTCGCCTGAATTGTTCAATCACCGAGGAAAAGCAGTGGTGTTTGAAAACATTGAAGATTATCACGCAAGAATTGATTTGCCAGAATTAGACATAGATGAAAACTCGGTTATGGTATTGAAAAACGTGGGACTAAAAGGTTATCCGGGCATGGCTGAAGTAGGAAACATGGGTATTCCAAAAAAATTATTGGAAAAAGGCGTGAAAGACATGGTGCGTATTTCTGACGGACGTATGAGTGGTACAGGCTTTGGAACGGTTATTTTACACATTTCTCCTGAGTCTGCTGCGGGCGGACCTTTGAACTGGGTACAAAATGGCGATTATATTGCGCTTGATTTAGAAAACAGAAGCATCAACTGGGAAGTGAGCGAGGAAGAATTGGCCAATAGAAAAGCGGAACATCCTTTGATCAAACCCAAAATGGACCGTGGTTATGTGAGTATGTTCATTGAGCATGTGGAGCAAGCCGATTTAGGTGCCGATTTCGATTTCTTGAAAGGTGGTTCTGGTTCTACTGTTACGAGAGATTCACATTAATTCCCTTGAATATGTTAAAGTTTATTGTAACAGGAGCTTCGCAAGGTATTGGATATGAGATAGTTAAATCTATTTTAGTGCAAGGAGATTATGTAATCTTTAACGATATTGATCAGGAACTAACCCAAATTGCATCTGAGCAATTGAAGGCTTTAGGCTTAACCAATTTTTCTACTTTGGTAGAAGATGCAGCATCTGAAACTTTTTTGAGTCAGTTGAATGAATTGATTGATACAAGCCCCGGCACCTTAGCAGGTGCTGTTTGCAATGCCGGAATTACCACTTTTGGCGATTTCTGGTCATATTCCAGGGAATCCATGGATGAGATTTTGAGAATCAACATCAAAGGAACTTTTTTCTTGATTCAATTGATTGCGAAAAAATTAAAAGAACTGAACCTTGGCGGTAGCATCGTGTTAACCTCCTCCGTGACGGGGCACATTGCGCATCCGGATTTGGCAGCTTATGGCATGACAAAGGCCGCATTGAATCAATTGGCTAAAAATTTGGTCATTGATTTATCACCCCAACACATCCGAATCAATACCGTTTCCCCTGGCGCAACTTTAACAGAAAGAACCTTATCTGATCAAAATTATCATCGTTCTTGGTCTGACATCACTCCCATGGGTACGCCCGCGCAAGTAGACGATATTGCAGATGCCGTGCTTTTCTTCTTGTCCAAGCGTTCTAAACACATCACCGGGCAAAATTTGGTGGTAGATGGTGGTTGGACCTCTGTTGGAATTCCTCCTCAATAGTTTAAAATTTATACGGATATGTTATTATTTGACGCACATTTGGACCTCAGCATGAACGCGATGGAATGGAACCGCGATTTAAGGTCATCTTTGGATGAAATTAATGAACGAGATCGTGGCATGACAGACAAACCCGATAGAGGAAATGCGACCATTTCATTGGATGAGTTGAGGAAAGGCAATATTGGTATTGTGGTGGCAACGCAAATAGCGCGTTTTGTCGCCAAAGGATCCGAATTACCCGGCTGGCATTCACCCGAGCAAGCCTGGGCACAAACCCAAGCGCAATTGGCCTATTACAAGAGTTTGGAATATTTCGGAGACCTATCTCCTATCCGAAACACAGCGGAATTGGAGGCACATTTGGATTATTGGAGTCAGAGTTCAGACACGAAAAAGAAAATTGGATATATCTTGAGTTTGGAAGGTGCTGATTCTATTTTGAGCATGGAGCATTTAGAAATGGCCCATGCCAATGGATTAAGGGCTGTTGGGCCAGCGCATTACGGACCAGGCAGGTATGCACAAGGTACCAATGCCACAGGTGGTTTAGGCCCAATGGGTAGAGCCTTGGTACAAAAAATGGAACAATTGAACATCATTTTAGATGCCACGCATTTGTGTGATGAAAGTTTTTGGGAAGCCTTGGAGCATTCCAATGGGCCGGTTTGGGCGAGTCACCAAAATGCACGAACGCTGGTAGATCATAACCGACAATTTTCCGATGAGCAATTCAAAGCCCTATTTGAGCGAAAGGCAGTCATTGGAATGCCCTTAGACGCTTGGATGATGGTTCCGAATTGGGAAAGAGGAAAATCTACTCCCGAAAGCATGAATGTTAGTCTAGACACCATGATCGACCACTTGGATCACATTTGCCAATTGGCAGGCAATGCCCAACACGTAGGCCTAGGTACAGATTTAGACGGCGGCTTTGGAACAGAACAATGTCCCAAAGACCTCAAAACCATTGCCGATTTACAGAAAATCCCTGATTTATTAGTCAAAAGAGGATATTCCAAGAAAGATATTGAAGGTATTTGTTATGGGAATTTTTTGGGGTTTTTGAGGAGAATTTGGAGGTAGGAAAGCCTTGTGGTATTTCTGTAAATTTTGATTTAACACACACAAATATGCATTATAACTGATTCTAATGAAATAAACGACGAATGTAATATGAAATAAAAAGTTCAAGAAATTGTTGACGGGGAATAATGGTTTCGAATTGAAGGTACAATTAAGCGTTCTGGACATTTTGAAAATCGAGAAGCTGTGGGTGAATGGATAACATATGACTCCTTAGGAAAGCCATATAAAGTGACGAAAAAATAATAAGGTAAAGTCTTATTGATCGCTATGTATTTCGTTTTGATTTAACTTAGAAACGAAGATTAAAGTGGTTTACTCCCTTTAATAACTCTTAGAATAACCGCAATAAGAGCTATTACTAATAGAATGTATATAATACCTTCAGCGTGTAATCCAATGAATCCTATCGCCCAGCCAATGACTAATATTACTGCTATAGCATAAAGTAAGTTTCCAATAATTTTAATTTTTAAATTTTTTGAATTATTATTTTCATTATATGGATTTTTGCAATTAGAACCATGGAACAAATCTATAACGCTCTCAATGATAAATTTGTGATGAAGCTCAGTTTAACCTATGACTTTAATCATGACTCATGCTTAATTTCAAAACTCAAACCTTTAAGTTGTTTTAATTCAACAAATGGTTATTGCCCCAATTCTTTAATCAATGAGGCAATTATAAAATATAACCCATTAAAAAAATGATTTTAGGAATTTTGGAGGGAGTTAAACTGAGTGTTTGGGATATTGCACAGTCCTCTGTCAACCTCTTTCTGAAAAGTTTTTTAACATTTTATTTATTTAAGCCACCTAATTATTGAACATTTTGCTTTTACTTTGAGCTCACATTAAATACTACCACAATGGCCTCAGGTTTTTTTGCAATTTTAGACGATATAGCTTCTTTGATGGATGGCGTTGTAATCAATGCCAAAATTGCTACCAAAAAAACTGCTGGTATTTTGGGCGATGATTTGGCCGTTAATGCCGAAAAATCCACGGGCTTTGTATCCTCTAGAGAAATCCCAGTCCTGTGGGCCATTACCAAAGGCTCATTCTTGAACAAACTAATCATTGTGCCCATTACCTTATTGCTAAACCTATTTTTACCGGATGCCATCATTGCGATATTGATTTTCGGCGGATTTTACTTGGCATTTGAAGGTGTAGAAAAAATCGTTGAATTTCTCTTTCATAAACATCCAGCTGACAAACACAATGCTGCAGAAGACACGCAGAACGATGCGGAATTAGAAAAAAGCAAAATCCGATCAGCCATCACCACGGATTTTATCCTTTCGGTTGAAATTGTCATCATTGCATTAAGCACTGTTTTACATGAAAACATTGGTACACAAATTTTAACCTTGATTGTGGTTTCAATTCTGGCCACCATTGGAGTTTATGGCCTAGTAGCCCTGATTGTGCGCATGGATGATTTTGGATTTAAGTTGATTGAAAGATCGAATAACAAAGGATTTTTGAATGCTTTAGGACACTTTTTGGTGAAAGCTCTTCCCCTTGTGATCAAATTCTTTTCTGTGGTGGGAACAATCGCACTTCTACTGGTGGCAGGCGGCATTTTTGCACACAACATTGAATATCTGCACCACATTTTAGCCGATTGGCCTTTTATGGCAAAAGAAGGTATTTTTGGTGTTGTAGGCGGACTTTTGGCGTTAGGCGTTTTTACTTTGATACAAAAAATTCGTAAGAAATTTTAACTCGCATTTCTCTTACCTCTTACAACCTCCGCCTTCGACTCCGCTCAGGCATCGGAAAGAAGGTGGCTTCGAGAGCCTCAGCCACCGGCTCCTCGATTTTATTTTTTTGCTCTTTCCATTTTCTATTACCTTATACCTATTTCGTCTTCCGCCTTCGACTCCCTCAGGCATCGGTCTCTTACTTTTTACCTATTACCTATTACCTATTAATGCGAATTAATGGTTAAAAAACCTTTCATTCAAATTATATAAAGCTTTATTTATGGCCAACGCTTAATCCTAACGAAAGATTGGATTAAGCAGAAGAAAAAAGTTTTTTTGTTTCTTTTTTTTCAAAAAAA
>Ga0114962_10002264_pt1 | contig 16158 bp, 18 predicted proteins | sample C_130820_MF_Meta_FD_87017 | JGI IMG/M metagenome (GOLD analysis project Ga0114962, IMG submission 87017) | Freshwater microbial communities from Lake Croche, Canada to study carbon cycling - C_130820_MF_MetaG | ecosystem: Environmental > Aquatic > Freshwater > Lake | place: Lake Croche, Canada...
CATGCTTGCCGGAAATGTCACGAAAAGATTTAAGCGTAATCATCATCTTTTCAATAAGTTCGCCATAGGCTTGCCGTGGGTCTTTTACCTGTGCTTTGGCATTGGCTAGCACTACCTCCCCGATCTCGCTTATGCTGTCGATGTAAATAGTTTCAAACGCCTTTGCCTCTTTGGACGAAATTGCCCAGTTATAGGCTTCGGTCAGGTCATCTACTGTCCGAATAGTAATTACCGGAATGTCGACATCGCGCAGGGAAAGCATCCCCGACTCTGCTGACAAGATAACCGGTTTGGGGGCGGTTCGGGCCAGGTAGGTCTTGCCATGACCTGCCTTGCCATAAACCAGGCATTTAATGCCGTGGAGCGCCGCAGCTTGGCGGCTAGAGACTAACGAAATTGCCACTTGGGACTTCCTTTCTTGCTGGTTGAGAAAATGGTTACCCCTGCCCGGTTAAGGGCATGGGGTTAGAAATACACTTATTGGGTAAGGAGGTCTAGGGCGCGCTCTTTAAAGCGGCCTGCCTGCCCAAACCAGGCGTCCATGAGACGGGCGGACTGGTTACGACCTTTCAGGTGGTCAATATACTCTGTCACCGCATTAAGGGCTCCCCATGCAGTTCCTGAAATTGCGTCTTGCCCGGTGCCCAACTGGCCACCATCAAAAAGGCTAACAATCTTTTTATAGGCAGCGGACTTACGGATCTGGTCTCCGTCAATCTCGCCCTTCTCTGGCTGCATTAACGTAATAAGAAACTTGTCCATAGCGGACTGGTTAAAGGACAACCCGGCAAGCTTGGTTGCTTTCTGCGTAAACGCCTCAAACTCGCTAAGGCTAATCTCTAGCCCTGCCCGGACCTCCTCTGCCCGAAAGTCGGTGGAGTGGGGAATGCGCACTTGGCGGTTGCCATTTTCACCCAAAGCAATTTGGATAGTATTACGGCAAACTACCCGCGTTGCTACCAGCTTTGCAATTGTCGGGGTAGACATATCGTAGGAGGTGGAAAGCATAAGGTAGGGGGCAATCTTGTCGTCTTTAACCAAGTAATCGTCACCCATACGGGCAAGTGCCCAGATTACTTTGCCGCCAGAGAGGGAGCCTGCGGTCTCCATCTGCGCATCGGTCTTGCCAGTAACTTCGCGAAAAAAATCTAGAATGGTTTCGGGCTGGACCGTGCGGTAACCGCTAGAGACGACAGACAGAGGGGCATGGGTGTCGCTGCGAAACAGAACCTTACGGTTGTTAAAGCTCTTAATAACGTTGTCGACGGAAAACTCCACCGTGGACTCTTTAACTGCCCAGTCAAGACCGGCCGCCTTCGTCCACTCGTCGATGCTTGCGTCTGGGGTAAGTTGCTGTCCCAGACCGTGCCAAGGGAGGTCGCCCACAAATGCAATTGCCGGGACGCCAGTAGTCATATCGATTTCATGTGCCATGATAAATACCTCTTTGTTTGTGAAATTAAATTATAACGACTGCCCGAAGGCAGTCAAGCAAATTACATACCTTTTGGTGGAATAAGTTCCATCGCGGGGGTTCCGGGCTTGGTGGTCAACACCTTGTCAACTGCTACCCGGATAGCATCGTCCAACTTCTTATAGTCGGCCACCGAAAGTTCGTATTTGGTTTTAATAAGTGTCGGGGGAGCTTTCATCTTTTTCAGATCTTTAAGCAACTCCGCTACCTTGGTTTGGTCTAGCGTCCGGGTATAGGGGACGGTTGCTTTTAGCACCCACCCGTCTTGGAGGTCGAGCGCATTGGCGCCCTCATCCGTTAGGGGAAAGCCTTCGGCAAAGAGTTCTTTGCGCAGCTTCATTTCTTGCTCCTTAATACGGGCAAGTTCCAGAGTGGCTAGGCGCCACTGTTCTAATTTAGCATAGTCCATTGGGTAATCCTTTAAGTTAGTTTCCAAGACGCACCTAAGTGCGTTTCGGCCGATACCACTCGGCCTCATCAGTTGGGATCGGTTTACCCTTTCCTGTAGTGAACCCGGACATAACGGGCCATTGCGCGAAGCATGACAGGCTTGGGGATGTTGTACTTTGCGGCCCAAGCGCGCGCTATCGTTGGCAGGGCATCGGCGCCAATGTGGGGCAAAATATGGTGCTGGGCATGGATGATGCGTTTAGCATCGCGGGCGTTTAGATTCGACTGCATGGTAACCTTTCGTTGGGGTTAGTTTTTAAAACGCAAGCACTCTGCATAAGTGCCGGTAAAGATAATGCGATAAGTTCCGTTACGAACTACATCACCTTTACAAACGATGGTGTTGCCATTAGCGTCACGTTGGGCGGTATACATGCTATGCTCCTTTAATTACTTTTTGACGCACATTTCGTAATGGGCGCCGTCTGCGGTGTTATACTTAATCCCCGCCTTCATACAGGCAGCCAAGATCTCTTTGCGGCTGGTGACACCAGCGGACAGGAGGTCGGAAATAATTACCTTGGCTGCCTGCCAAGGCTTAACGGCGCCTACCACTTTGGCAGCCTTTACCGCCTTGGTAGGGACGGGTTGGCGGTAAGCCATCTCCGCCATCAACTCCGTTACGCGTTTTTCTGCGGTCACCCGATCGCGAAACTTCTTAACCGGCTTGACTGAATGCTGGTTATAGAAAGCGACCAGTTGGAGGCCAGTGGACAGGCGAACGTTGATAGTTGGTTGGGACATTTAAGAACTCCTAAGTTTGTGTTGCTGGAGCCCCAATTATGGACTTATACCAGTATAGTCTTTTAGGGCAAACCCTACCTTTTGTTATATAAATTTTTATACCAAAGTGGAACCCGATTGGCAGAACCTATCTATACTAACTAGGTAGGCATCCTGCCCACCCTTACCTACAATAGATGTCTTGGTTTACATAGAGAGAAAGAGACTACTGCAATGCTATCACCCCAACAAATAGACGCCATCCCACTAGCACTAAGAGAGCTTACCCAGTCGGTAGGGGCGGAGAATAAAATCCCCATCAGCCCCCACACCTACCAGGCGGCATCGGTAACAGATAGCCAGACGTGGGGGACGTTCCAACAGGCGCTAGACGGGCTTTACCATGAAAAGTACACCCATATTGGGTTTGTTTTCACAGACAACGACCCGTATGTGTTTATAGACCTAGACGCACCAAAAGAGGACGGCAAGGTAATCCCCGCCTCTGACCAAAGGTTCATAGACCAGGACAATAAGAGTAAGTCTTGGGTCCAGGCGTTTAACTCCTACACCGAGCGCAGCCAGAGTGGGTTCGGATACCACATCATCATAGAGGCCAAGTTGGCCCAGGCGGTAAAGATAAAGGGGGTAGAGATGTACTACTCCAAACGGTACGCCATATTTACAGGACAGGCCATCATTCCGGCCCCGATCCAAAATAGGCAGGCTACACTAGACCAGGCAATAAGTTCTTTAAAACTTGCACGCAGGATAGTAGAAACCAATCCCGATGCCAAGTTTACCCAACCCGTTTTGACAGACGACATGGTGCTTACCAAGTTGTCTAATGCAGCAAATGCGGACTCCGTTAAATTCCTCTGGGAAGGCAAATGGCAGGGAGACTATCCGTCCCAGTCAGAGGCGGACCATGCCCTCCTCGCCCACCTCTGCTTTTACTCTGGAGACGATGCCCAGGTTGCCAGGCTCTTTAGGCAGTCCCAACTAGGACAGAGGCCGAAGGCGAATAACGCAAGAGACCCGTATGTGGAGACAAGCATAAGGAACATCCGCAAATCCGCCCCACAGCCCATAGACTTCACCAACTTCAAAGTCCCTCCCCCACCTAAGGCGCCTCCCCCAGTGGTTAACAGGGTCTACCCCAGACCACCAGATGTGTTGGGGGAGCTTGCGGATTTTATTTATGGCGCCTCTATCCATCCGGTAAAGGAAATTGCCTATGCAGGCGCCGTTGCCTGGACAGCGGGGGTGTTGGGCCGGCACTTCAACATCTCCGGAACCGGGCTTAACCAATACGTCTTAATCCTGGCCGCTACCGGCAGGGGTAAGGAGGGGGCGGCAGATGGGATAGATTTGGTTTACCAAACCCTTAGGACCTCTATCCCGGAGGTGGAGACGTTTCGTGGGCCTGCAAACTTTGCCTCCGGCCCTGGACTTATTAGGACGATGGCGGAGAGGGACATTCCATGCGCACTAGCAGTTGTGGGGGAGTTTGGGCTACGCCTATGCGCTATGGTGGACCCGCGGGCCAATGGGGCAGAAATCACCCTCAAAGCCGCCCTGCTGGACTTCTTTTCAAAGTCAGGGGAATTTAAAACCCTGTCCCCGACAGCCTATTCCGATAGCACCAAGAACACAAAGTTGCTAGACTCCCCTGCCCTTTCCATTCTTGGCCTATCCACACCAGAGACGTTTTTTAATAAGTTGACAGAGTCGTCCATTACCGACGGTCTTATTCCCCGTTTCCTAACTGTCGTCTATGAAGGTGATAGCCAGGTGTCCAATAAGAATAGGGTCATGGGGATGCATCCACAACTAGAAACCAAGCTCTTAAAGGCGGTGGAGACGAGCATATACATGAGTAGGAACAACACCTACTGCCATGTCCCGATGACAGATGCAGCAACCCGTGTCATGGATGAGTTTGAGCTCCATATAGTTAACCGGATGAATGGGTTTGGGGGAGATGGGGCGGTGGTGGCGATTCTTAACCGCGCCCATTTAAAGGCGCTTCGCCTTGCCGCCCTTGCCGCCTGCCTATCTAACCCCTCCAAGCCGCAGGTGACAGAGGGGTATGCCAAATGGGCGGTGGAGTTTGTGGAAACCGATCTTGCCTTTATGTTCGCAAGGTTTGAGAAGGGTGATGTGGGGGAGGGGGATAGTAAGCAGATGATGGTGTTGCGCAAGTCCCTTCATTCATTCTTCAACCCTTCCCGTCCCCCAACGAAGAACGAAAGGTGGTTGGAAATGCTGTCCAAAGGCGCCATCCCTCACAGCCTTATTTCCCAGAAATTGCTATCAACCTCCTGCTTCGTCAACGACCGCAGGGGTGCAACTGCTGCCCTTAACGCCTGCCTCAAAGAGCTCATGAACATGGGGGAGGTAAGGGAAATCCCTAGCCAGCAGGTCCAGACAGAATTCAAGACTTCGTCCAAGGCGTATGTCCTGATTGATGGGTAGGAGGGGTGTTTATAAGATAAAACAAAATTTTATCCTCGCTAAGTCGTTGATTTACAACATTTATCTTTTTATCTTTTTATCTTGGTAAAAGACTAAAACATACAAACAACTACACATGTGCGTATAATAAATGTAATGAAATGTAATTTAATTATAAAAAGATAAAAAGATAAAAATATAGAAATCAATGACTTAGACCAGATAACGATTCTATAAAAGAAGATATTCATTTTTAACAGGAGAAAGCTATGGTACCAGGCGGAAACAGGAACAAGGGGCATGATGGGGAGCGGGAGGTGATTAAGATCTTGGCGCCTCTGGTGACGGAGGTGATAGGGGAATCGTCTTTGCGCAGGAATTTGAACCAGACGAGGCAGGGCGGGCATGATATTTGTGGACTGGAGCATTTGGCGATAGAGGTTAAGCGCTGCGAGACCCTAGAGATAGAGAAGTGGTGGAAGCAGACGTTAAGGCAAGCGGAGGAGGCGGGGGGAGCTATTCCGGTGTTGATGTATAGACAGAACCGGAAGGCTTGGAATGTGGTTATGATAGGACGGGTGGGCAATATGCTTTGCCGGGTTAGCATAAGCATGGAGACGTTCGGGATGTGGTTAATGGGGGATTTGAAAGACAGGGTTATAAGGGGTGAAATCATAGCAAGGCATGGGTTCTTTGAAAAAGAATCAAAAGTGCCTACAATAACGTCTGTAGACGTTATAGAGGTGGGTTTGAATTGAAAGGATGGTGTCTATGGCAACAAGAGGTGGGGCGAGGCCAGGAGCGGGCAGAAAGAAGCAGCCTGGATCGGACAAGCCGGCAAGAGTTCCTACTAAGACGCAGGTCCAGCCGAAGGCGCCTGCACTAAACATGGCGGCTAAGAAGCAGTTGACAGAGAGGTTGATTGACAAAGTGCTGGGCATGAGCATTACCCCGCTGGAGGTCATGCTTAACACCATGAAGCTTCATTACGACCAAGGCCAGACTGCGCTAGGGGCAAGGGAGACGGCGGAGGACGCCGACATGAAAGAGCACTTGCTGAGGCTGGCCAAGGCAGAGCTTAACGCATCCTCCCAGGTTGCAGAGAAAGTAGCACCCTACCTCCACTCCAAGCTCCAAGCGGTAACGCTTAAAGGGGACAAAGACAATCCACTGGACTTGGGAGTTAACTTGCGTGGGTTAGACGATAAGGAGCTTGCAACTATGCAGCAACTTATGGCAAAGGCGGCGGGGCAATGAGCGATTTTAAAAAGAACCTCTTCTCCCAAGGCCAGACCTTCTTTACCCAAGATGAGTTCAACCGCGCCCTGTCCGATGTGAAGGCTGAAATCATGGGTATGGCAATCCAGGCGACGCATATAGCAGTGGCAATGGAGAGGGAGGCCTGCGCAAAGATGGCTGACGAATGCGTTAACATCGAAACCTTGGGCGAACAGATCCGTAACCGCATCCCCTCCCAGCGCCAATGAACGCACCGCTAAGCCCGGCAGTAATGCTTGACCTCATTGCCAAGGAGCAAGAAAGGCGGGCGGCAAGCGCTAGCCTTTACGAGTTTGTCAAGCAGTGCTGGCCAGTGGTAGAGCCCGGAACTACTTTTATTCCGTCGTGGCATATCCAGGAGATATGTGAGCACTTGGAGGCGGTAAGCGCTGGGGACATCACCCGCCTACTTATCAACATCCCTCCCCGCCATTCCAAGTCGACCATTGTGTCTGTAATCTGGCCCATGTGGGAGTGGCTGGAGTATCCGCAGCATAAGTACCTGGCGGCGTCCTACTCTAGCACTTTGTCCATCCGGGACAACTTAAAGGCCAGACGGCTCATCCAGAGCCCGTGGTACCAAGAGAGGTGGGGACACCTCTTTGCCTTTGCCGGAGACCAGAACGCGAAGCAGAGGTTTGAGAACGACAAGACGGGTTACCGGATAGCAACCTCTGTCGGTGGAACAGCAACGGGGGAGGGCGGGTCTCGCCTGCTGCTAGATGACCCGCATGGCGCCCAAGACGCCCAGTCGGACGCAATGCGTGAGTCTGCCCTAGAATGGTTCGACCAGGTGTGGTCTACCCGGCTTAATAACCCGAAGAAAGATGCGATGATTACGGTCATGCAGAGGCTCCATGAGCGGGACATAAGCGGGCACATCATAGAGGACCTCGGTGGGTGGGAGCATATCTGTATCCCTGCGGAATGGGACGGGAAAGTGCGCAGGACCATGCTCGGCCCTTACGATCCCCGTACCAAGAAAGGCGAACTCATCTGTCCCGAACGCTTCGGGGAGAAGGAGATAACAACCCTGAAGCAGTTGTTGGGTATCTACGGAACTGCGGGCCAGCTCCAGCAAGACCCGACGCCTGCCGAGGGCGGGATACTTAAGGTGGACAACTTTAAGCTCTGGGACGCAACCAACGGCTTGCCGCAGTTCGAGTACATTGTCCAGTCCTACGACTGCGCCTTTTCAGAGAAGACCAACAACGACCCGACGGCATGTACCGTCTACGCCGTCTTCACCTACAAGGGCGAACGCAACGTCATGCTCATAGATGCGTGGGATGAGCATCTAAGTTACCCAGACCTGCGCAAGCGGGCGATTAAGGAGTGGTCGTCCGAGTACGGGGAGAGTAGTAAGGCCAGCCCTTACGCCCGTCCGCGCAGGCCCGACAGGGTACTTGTGGAGGCCAAGGCGTCCGGGCAATCCCTGCTCCAAGACTTGCGCTTGGCAAAAGTGCCAGCAGTAGGTTATAATCCTGGAAACGCAGACAAGACCGCCCGTGCCCACCAGGCCGCCCCTACCTTGGAGCTTGGCATCCTCTGGATCCCAGAGTCAAGCAAAAACAAGGGCCAGCCGGTAAGCTGGGCAGCGTCTTTTCTGAAACAACTTGGCAAGTTTCCTACGGCGGAGCACGATGATTACGTTGATACCTTTACCCAAGCTATCATCTACCTCAAGAATGAAGGCTGGTTCAAGCTCCCCGAAGCCAAGGACATGGACAAAGTTGTCCGTCCGAAGCGGGACTTCATTAACCCTTATGCGGTGTGACCTGCTATGAGCATCGAAGCCGTACTTTGGAACGCAGCGCTTACAGTCTTGCTTGCCATTATCGGTTGGGGCATTAGAACCAAGGAACGCGAGTTAGACCTACAGCAACAAGAGCTTGCCCGTGTCACCATACTCATCAACCGGACACGGGAAGAAATTGCCAAAGAGTATGTGACCAAGACCGATCTCCACCAAGACGTCAACCGCATTCTGGACAGAATAGACCGCCTGGATAGCAAACTCGACCTCTTTATCAAGGAGCACCGAAATGCCTAACCCCCTGTCCGGCCTCGGTGCACTCAGGGCCATCCTTGCTCGGGAAGCGCCAGCCCAGGCAGAGTCCATTCTCCAGGCTTTGAATAGAACCGCCCGTACCGGCAACGAAACAAGTGTAGTAGGCTCTAGCCTTACCTCTAACCCCAACTTTCTAAGCACCCTTACCGAAGGCACAGCTCACTCCGTTATTCCCAATGCGGCAGACAGAAGGCGGGCGCTCTTTAGTGGGGAGCCCATAGCGGATTTCCATACCCATCCAGAGGCAATACCCTTCTCCGTCCGTCCTAGCCAGGCAGATATTGTAACATGGCGGAATAGCGTACCCGACCCACTCTTTAGCCGTACGGTATCGTCTTCTCCGGAGATGCGCGTCATGATAGCCACTCCGCCTGTTAAGGGTGATGTAGGTGAGAGGGCTAAGACGGCGAGCATGTTCTTTGGAACGGACCGCCCGCGGACAGTCTTTAACCCCAACGACTTCAACAACGCCCGTTACGAACTCCAGCGCGGGTTGTCTAAGGGCAAGTTAGGTGACTACATGTCCGACCCGAATATCCGGGACGCAGTAGAGAACTACGGGGTAGATATGGCGAACATGGTGGGGGAGATGTCCCCGCTTGCCCTTATGCGCCACTACGACGTTAACCGCGGCCTCGGGCGCTCTGAAATCAACCTCGGCGGGGTATCAGAAGTTCCGGGAGGTTGGTTAACCGACAATGACTTGTTTGAATTCTTTACCCCCGGAATGCTAGACCTGCTTAAAAGCAAGAAACTTGCCACTGGCGGGTTGGTAGAGCCTGCCAAGAAAGGATGTAGCTGTGGACACTAAGACTGCCGCCGATATCCAACGCGCCCAGAGCGAGTATTTCCGCTCACCGCTAGCTGCACTTAACCAACGCTTAAACGCAGGTATTCCCACATCGCGCAAATCCGTCATCGGCGCCAAGATGGTAGAGCGTCCGGAGACGAGCCCGTTAGAAGCCTTGTCGCCCAAACTTGCCGGGTTGCTGGAAGGTGCCTCTGGGTTTGGCTACTTTGGGGGCAGCCCGTCAGACGTATCCCCTTCGGGAGGCGGGAGCGTCTTGGACCCTGCCTACATGAAGCGTAAAGCGGAAATGCAGGAAGGGGCAGAGTATGGCTACCCCATTGGGACAGCGCTTGCTTTGCCCTTCGGGGGCAAGCAGCTGGGCCAAGCTGCAGGTGCATTGGGCAACCTTGCAAAGTCCGAAGCTGGATATAAGCTGGCTCAGAAAGCGCTGGATTCCCCGATGCTTCTTGGAGCCGCTAGCCCAATGAACGTCATCAAGAATAAAGGCGGCAACTGGTTAACAGGTGACATCCCTGCAACTTTAAAACCTCTTCGCAGAACCCCTGACTGGATGAGTGGGGAGATGATTAACGAAGCTTCTGGTGATTGGGGATTGTGGGATAAGATTGTTGCAGAAAACGGTCACCGCGATCCCCATGGTTGGATGCAAAAGAACAGGCCCGACGTTTACGCAAAGATGCTTGGTGAAGAAAGCACAGCCCTTAGCCAATGGATCGATAAAAAGCTTGCCAAGTACGTCCAGAACGAGATGGGGACGCCCGAAGACCCATTGCGCGCACTAGCGGAGCGGGGCATTAGCCACCAACCTCTTTATGAAGGAATGTTAGGCGGACCGGCTTCTCGCAATGACAGGATGGAGGCGGGCTTTCCAAGGGAGGGGCTTGCCCAGAGTCCGTTAGCCCAGCAATGGGAGGCGATAGCAGACAATGCTATTAGATCAGTGACCGCTAATAGCCGCATCAGGCAAGGTGAAATGCCTAACTCTTTTAGAACAGCTCACCTGGATTTAGAAAAAAACCCGTGGTTAAGAGACCTTCCTCCAAATACCCCTACCTACGATCTTAGCTCAGCCTTTGACAACGCCCAGTTCGACCACTTGGTGGATGAATTGCATAATGTTATTCGCGAAGGCTCGGACTTGCCGCAAGCCCTCCGCTGGACGCCTTCAGACCTGTCTAAAGTCACCGTTCCCCAAGCGGTGGAACGTTTGGCTGCAGTAAACAAATACCGGCAAGAGGAAGAGGCAGTTGCTAACCAAGAGAAGGCGAATAACTCCGCCACTATTCTTCACAAAGAATATCCGGGCCAACCCTTTAAGTGGGTAGAGTTTAAGAAACCCGAGGTGACAGAGCTCCCGCCTGGTTACTTGATTTCAGAACTTCCTAACAAGCCCGGATGGTTTGCTGTTATGGGTAAAAACGGGCGCTCTACTGGCGGGGTTGGAAAGACTCCGGAAGAGGCTTTTAAGAATCATGATTTTGGAAAAAATATTCTCCAAGACGCCCTTGACTATGAGGGTTCAACCATGGGCCACTGTGTCGGGGGTTATTGCCCTGAGGTAGAATCGGGTAAGCACCGAATCTTCTCCCTGCGTGATGAGTCGGGCATGCCCCATGCGACAATTGAAACTATAAAACAAGATTTCCACCCCATCGGTTACAGTTGGAAAGGGGGACAGCAAACGCGGGATTCCTTTCCAGAAAATTTTACATACACATTTGGACTAGACAAAAAGCTACCACCGGACCAGCACGAAGCTGTTTACAATCGGGCAAAAGAACTTTATGATAAAAAGATAGAAGGGATGGATCCTGCTAACACATCCATTTTGCCTTTTGACATAGCAAGGATGGACGCCTTCCAACAAGCAGCAACTGAGGTAATAGGCCCTTCTCCTGATTTTATTAATCAAATTAAAGGGTCGGGCAAAAAAGACCGGCGCCAAGACTTACGCCTTGGTACCGATACAAAACCTGGACCAGACGATCACCTTTTGCCCTATATCCAAGACTTTGTTAAAAGCGGGACATGGAGTGGGGTAGATGATTTACATAACGCAGGATTGTTTGACACCTTTGACAAAAATGAAATGCTAAAGCTCCTCCAGCGCGTTTCACCAGAACGGGATATTGAGCAAGGGGTTGCTAATTTTTATAACGCCCACTCCCAGCTTCCAGATCGGCCTCGCTTTATGACAAGCCGAGAGGTAGAAAATATGCTTGCCCCGCCTGCGGAAGGTTTAGCAAGGGGCGGGTTAGTCTACAATCCCGCCAAGGTAGACGAACTTGTTGCCCGGCATTACGGGACGGAGTACGATCCGGCTAAAGTAGACGCAATAGTCAACTCCCTAAAAGAGGAAATGTATGGCTGAAGAAGACACCAAAGGTATGTCCGCCGATGACGGGGAGACAGTAGAGCTGGACAACGAAGACTCAGACGTTACCGAGACCGATGACGGCGGGGCAATGGTCAAAGTCGCCAACGAAGACGATGACCGGATACAGCAAAAGCACTTTGCCAACATCTTAGAAGATGTTGACCAAGCAATGCTTAAAGAGGCCATTACCGACCTCTTAGATAAAATTGCCAAAGACAAGGAAGCCCGCGCCAAGCGCGACAAACTTTACGAAGAAGGCCTCCGCCGTACCGGGCTAGGTGACGATGCTCCCGGAGGCGCGCAGTTTACTGGTGCCAATAAAGTCGTCCACCCCATGCTGGTAGAGGCTTGCGTGGACTTTAGCGCACGCGTAATGAAAGAGCTTTTCCCACCCAGTGGCCCTGTCAAGAGCAAGATCTTGGGAGCCCAGGACAAGGAGAAGATGGAACGGGCGGAGCGCAAAGCAGAGTTCATGAACTGGCAAACGACGGAGCAGATGCCTGAGTTCCGAGGTGAGCTTGAGCAACTAAGCACCCAGCTCCCGCTCGGTGGCGCCCAGTACATGAAGTTTATGTGGAATGCGCAATACAAGCGCCCGGTATCGGAATTCATTCCCATAGACGATGTCTACCTGCCTTTTGCTGCAACCAACTTTTATTCTGCAGAACGCAAAACCCACGTCCAATACATCACCAAAATGGAGTATGAGAAACGGGTGCGCAGGGGCATGTATATTGATACCGACTTGGGCATGCCGGGAGAGCTGGAGTTTAGTAAATCCACCATTGCCAATGACAAGATTGAAGGACGCAAAGACACCTCCTACAACGAGGACGGTTTGCGGACGATCTTTGAGGTGTATACGCATTTAGATTTTGGAGATGGGCCTGACCCCTACATCCTAAGCATCGACAAGTCTAGCGGCAAGGGTCTTTCCCTTTACCGCAACTGGGAGCCGGATGATGATTACCATCGCGAATTAGACAACATCGTGGAGTTCCCGTTTGTGCCTTGGCGGGGCGCTTACCCAATCGGGCTCACCCACATGATTGGTGGGCTAAGTGGGGCGGCAACAGGAGCCTTGCGCGCTTTGCTAGACAGCGCCCATATCCAGAACGTCCCGACACTCCTTAAACTTAAAGGCGGTCCAGGAGGCCAAACCCTTAACGTCCAGCCGACAGAGGTTGTGGAAATGGAAGGCGGGGCGTTGGTGGATGACGTTCGCAAGCTGGCCATGCCCTTGCCCTTTAACGGCCCTAGCCCTGTCCTCTTCCAATTGCTTGGATTTGTGGTAGATGCGGGTAAAGGGGTTGTCCAGACGTCGTTTGAGAAGCTGTCCGACGCCCATATGAACCAGCCGGTAGGCACCACTATGGCGCTTATTGAACAGGGAATGGTGGTTTTTAGCTCCATCCACTCCCGTTTGCATAATTCGATGAGCCGGTCTTTCAAGATCCTCCACCGTCTTAACTCCGCTTACCTGACGACAGAGGATGTGGAGGCGCAGAAATCCGGTTTGGAGATCGATCCATCCGATTTTGACGGCCCGTTAGACATCGTTCCGGTAAGCGACCCTGCTATTTTCAGCGAAACCCAGCGCTTCGCCCAAGTCCAGGCCATACTCCAGCGGGCAGCAATGATGCCCCAAATGTATGACCAGCGGAAAGTGGAGGAGCTGTTCCTTCGCAACCTGAAAATAAGTGACGATGATGTCCTCCAACCTAAGCCTGCCTCCGAAGACGTTGACCCAGTAAGTGAAAATGTGGCGGCAGCAATGGGGCGCCCGGTGTATGTCTTGCCTAGACAGGACCATGTCGCCCACATAATGACGCATCTTCCCTTCTTAAAGTCCCCGCTTCTTGGTTCTAACCCGCTAATTGCCCGGACTTACATGATGCCTATGGCAGTACACTTGCGTGACCACCTGCTAAACTACTATTTAGTGGAATCGCATGAGGCGGTTGACAAAGCGCAGCGCCAAGGGCTGATAGAAGACGATTCTGACCAACAAGTTAACGTAATTTTGGAAGTCCAGAAGATAATTGAGCAGCAGTTGGGTTCATTTGGCCAAGAACTTGGACAGATTGACCAAGCGGCCCAGCAATTTAAACAGCAACCGCAAATGCCGCCGGACAGTTCCTTGCAAATTGCGCAGATGAATATCCAAGCCCAGCAGCAGGCTAACCAAATGCGTATGCAGGCCGACCAAGCTAAGGCAAGCCAGCAAATGCAGCTAGATATGGCTAAGCTCCAACAAGCGCAGCAGTTTAAGCAAGCGGAATTTAGCGATAAAGACAAAACGCGGGCTGAAGAGCTCCAGCGTGAGCAACTGCGCCAGGCACAAGAAGACCAACGTCGCCAACTGGAAATGCAAACGCGTTACCAGATGAATACCGACGACAATAATACCGCCTTGCGTCTTGCAGCGGCAGAGATTGCGAGCGGCGAAAAGATCGCCGTTTCCACAGGTACAGGCATCAATCCCGGTGTCTGAAAACTAGGAGAGTAAGAAATGGCTGATAAACCAAAACCCGGCACCGTTCCTATGACGGGCGCCTTTGTTAAGCAGAAGCATCGCATGGCAGCAGGTGACAAGACCAATGGCCAGACGTTGCCCTCCGCCCCCAACACCCCTAAGACTCCCGCGTGAGTATTGAAACTCCCCTGCTTAACCGTATAAAGGCTGAGCAGGCTGCGTTTGCGCTTGAGTCCCTTAGGCGTCCCCAAAACCGCGACACCTTCGAGTACGGGTATCGCGTCGGTGTAGTAGCTGGCTACGAAGCTGCTCTTAATGTACTTTTAACACTTCTAGACGAGGAGAAAAATGGTAACAACGACTTATGAGGACACATTGGCGGAGGCTTTCCCAGCAGTACCTGCTGGAATTCAGCCCTTCGGAAGCCGTGTTCTGGTTCAAATTCGTACCCCTATGCAAAAGACCGCCTCTGGTATCTTTATTGATAGCGGATCGCGGGATACTGAAAAGTGGAATACCCAGGTTGCTAAAGTAATCTCTGTCGGTCCGCTCGCCTTTAAAAACCGAGACACTATGGCCTCTTGGCCAGAAGGCTCTTGGTGTAAGGAGGGTGACTACGTCCGGGTTGCCAAGTACGGGGGAGACCGCTGGGAAGTACCTACCGAAAACGGCGAATACGCGCTGTTTGTTATTTTTAACGATTTGGATATTATCGGCCGTGTAGAGGTCGACCCACTATCCGTTAAAACATTCATCTGAAAGGAGATGGTAAATGGCTGATGTAATGAAAGAGGTCGACGAAGACCAAGACAAACACGAAGTTGTCATTCTAGAAGACGATCCTAATAAAGACCAAGACGACGACAGAGTTGCCAAGAACTCTGAAGACAATGACGAAGGTGGAACGGATGCAGAGCGGGAAGCTATTCGCGAACGCCGTCGCCTGGAAAAACTCGAACGCAAAGACCGCCGGGACAAAGCAATTACCCGTGATAAGACGGAGCTTGATTTCCTGCGCAAACGCAACGACGAGTTAGAGCGCCGGATGAGCGAGCAGGAAAAGCGCGCCTACCAAGCCGACCTTAACAAACTAGAAGCCCAGATCGCAGCCGCTGCCCGAGAGGCGGAGATGGCGGATAAGGTGATAGCCAAGGCGGTTACTGCTGGCAATGGGGACGATGTCACCCAAGCAATGCGTTACCGTGACCAAGCTATGGCAAGGCTCCAGCAGCTTAACCAAAGCAAGCACCAGGCGTCCCAAATGCCCATGCCTAACCAGGCAGACGATGGGGCTATGCAGTACGCCAAAGAGTTCTTAAACGAAAACAAGTGGTACGACATTCATGGCAAAGACGAAGATTCCGCAATTGTGCTTGCCATCGACCAAACGCTCTCCCGAGAAGGTTTCGACCCACGGTCAGAGGAGTACTGGGACGAATTGCGTACTCGTGCGGCCCGACGGTTGCCTGAGAAGTTTAAAACTAAATCTACTGTCCGCTCACCCCGAGGTGGCCCAGAGGTAGGTTCTGGACGGGAGCATGCCCCTACATCTACCCGGACAGAAATCTATCTAAGCCCAGAGCGCAAACAGGCTCTCATAGAAGCAGGGGTATGGGATGACCCAGTACTCCGCCGGAAATACGCAATGCGTTATTCCGAGTATGACCGCGCTAACCGTAGTTAACCGATAGTGGTTGACAATCTAGAAATATGTACTTTATAATTTCCCCAATCGCTGAAAGGAGCGACCTATGTCTGACGAACGCTTAAAGAAATCCGCTGGTGAGAATCGCGAAAGCAGAGCAATGCAAGACCGCGTTGTTGTTGAAAATCGCGAAATTTCTGACGAAGAGCGAGTTGAAATGTTTCGTGCACAATTTTTCCAGTCCTCTTTACCGGACTTACCTAAAATGCCAGGCTGGCACTCGTGCTGGCTAACAACGACTAACCCTCGGGATTCTATCCAGACCCGTATCCGTTTAGGCTACCAGCCTATCAAGCCAGAAGACGTTCCTGGCTGGGAATACGCAACCCTTAAAAC
>Ga0114962_10002266_pt1 | contig 16148 bp, 13 predicted proteins | sample C_130820_MF_Meta_FD_87017 | JGI IMG/M metagenome (GOLD analysis project Ga0114962, IMG submission 87017) | Freshwater microbial communities from Lake Croche, Canada to study carbon cycling - C_130820_MF_MetaG | ecosystem: Environmental > Aquatic > Freshwater > Lake | place: Lake Croche, Canada...
CTATGTGAATTCCTACAAGCGTTTCGTTCCCGACTCTTGGGCGCCAACGGCGATCGCCTGGGGCGATGACAACCGCACCTGCGGCTTTCGCATCGTCGGCCACGGCTCTGCTCGCCGCGTCGAGAACCGCATCCCGGGCGCAGATGCCAATCCCTACATTGCCCTCGCAGCTTCCATTGCTGCGGGCATCTACGGACTCGACCATGAACTCGAACTCGAAGACGCCTTCGAGGGCAATGCCTATATCGACAAGCAGGTAGCGAGAATTCCCTCAACACTGCCTGACGCGATTGACCAACTTCGCAACTCTGTGGTGGCGGCTGAGGCCTTCGGTGAAGACGTGCACCACCACTTGACGAATACCGCTGTTCAAGAGTGGCGCAAGGCCAACGCCGTCGTGACAGACTTCGAACTCGCTCGCAACTTCGAGCGCATTTAATCCTCGGAGCTAGGCCTAGCCGCGAGGCTGGGGCGTGTGGATCACGGTGATCGCATGCGTCGTGGTCCCCGCATGGCGATGAGCGGCAAGCTCAACATATTCAGGAGAATTCCACCAGCCCATGAGCGCTGATTCGGAGTCGAACTCTAAGAGCACGGTACGACCAGCCTCATAAGAACCTTCAAGGACGCTCGGATTATCGTCGTAGGCTAGGAAGCGCCCGCCGTGAGCCTTCAAGATAGGAAAGAAGCCCTTCTCGTAAACGCGATATTTCTCGGCGTCATGAACGGTGAAGTGGGCTACAAATCGAACGGGAAGTTCTTCAGACATCTTCTACTCCTTGGCTGGGATCTGCCCACCGTAGCAATTGGGACGACGTCCAACTCAAGGGTGCAAGATGTCCAAGGTCAAACCTTCCTGGAAAGACCGCTTCACTCGTGATCAGGGGCAGCCTTGAATGCTCGACATGCATTGCACCACCCGTGGCGAGACTGTCTAGCAATAGGTTCTCGCAAAAGACGAATTAGGCCAGCGCTAGCCATACAGCGGCTTCACGGCCATCATCGAGATCCAAGGCCGTGGGCTCACCTTCACCTGCTCCGTCGGTGACCGAAACGGCGAGCACTTCGTTAGCGATCTCATCGAACATGGCCGCCACGTCGCTCAAGCCAGAAAAATGCAGGGTGATGCGATCTTCAACGCGAAGACCCGAGGCTTTGCGGAGGTCTTGAAGTTGACGGACGATCTCACGAACCATGCCTCTCGCCCTTAAGCCATCATTGAGCTCGAGGTCAAGTGCCACCACTTCTCCCCCAGCGCGTGACACGGCGTAACCCTCTTGACCACGGATGCGCAACTCGATGGCACTGGAATCGAGACTTACGGCCTCACCATCCAGCATGATCTCGATGGACTCGCCGGCTTCCAAACTCGCAGCGGCCGCGGCGGTATCAAGGGCTGCCAATGCTGGCCGCAGGAACTTCACGCGATCGCCCAATGCTGGACCCACCACTTTGAAATTAGGAACGAGCTCAAACTGCAAGACCGATGAAAGGTCTGCGGTGATCTCAATGGCATCCACATTGAGTTCGTCTTCGACAACGCCGACGGGAAGATCCAGACTGCCGCCGTGGACAAAGACCAGGGCGCGGGCCAAGGGCTGGCGGACTTTTATCCCCGCCTCGCTACGAGCTGCACGACCTAGTGAGGTCAGGCGGCGCGCGCTGTCCATCTGGGCTTCAAGACCCAGATTGATCATTGATGCATCAGCCTCGGGCCAGTTGGTCAGGTGAACGCTTTCGCTTTCGCCAGCTCCCGTGAGGTCGCTCCAGAGTCGGTCACCAAGGAAGGGGCAGAAAGGACTGAGCAAGGTGGCCACCCGCACCAAAACCGTATGCAGGGTTGCCTGGGCAGCCAAGCTGTCGCTGGCAGGGGCATTGGGGTCGGTGCGCCAGAAGCGGCGGCGCGAACGACGGACATACCAATTAGAAAGCTCGTCGACCAAGGTGGCAATGGCCTGCGCGCCATGGAGCGGCTCATAGCCTTCGAGGGACTCGGTCACCGCCACGGTGGTGGCCTCAAGGCGAGACAGCACCCAACGGTCGAGCTCAGGTCTGTCCGCAGGCTCAGGGATGGTCGGGTCCAGAGGATCAAAGCCATTGAGTGAGGCATAGGTCGTAAAGAAACTGGCGGTGTTCCACAGCGTCATCAAGGTCTCACGGAGGGCCTGATCAATGACGCCCAAACTGACGCGCGTTGGCGTCCAAGGCGAACCCTGGGAGAACATCCACCAGCGCAGGGCATCGGCACCGCGGCTGTCAAGGATCTCTGCAGGGTCAATGACATTGCCCACGGACTTCGACATTTTCTTGCCATCCACGTCGACAATGTGGCCTAGACACATGACGTTGCGATAGGGCGCTGCGCCAAAGACCATGGTGTTCACGGCGAGGAGCGAATAGAACCAGCCACGGGTTTGGTCAATGGCCTCAGTAATGAAGTCTGCAGGAAAGGCCATGGCCTCTTTCGATCCTGGGGCATGGGGATAGCCAACCTGAGCAGCCGGCATGGAGCCTGAGTCAAACCAAGCGTCAATGACTGGGCTCACGCGATGGGCAGCTCCACCGCAACTCGGGCAGGGAAAGCTGACCTCGTCAATCGCTGGGCGATGAGGATCAATCTCCGAGCAGTCACGGCCCGTGAGTTCACCAAGTTCAGCCAAGGAGCCAATGCAGGTCAGGTGATTTTCCTCGCAGCGCCAAATTGGCAGTGGTGTTCCCCAGTAGCGATCGCGCGAGAGTGCCCAGTCAACATTGTTCTTCAGCCACTCGCCAAAGCGGCCTTCGCGAATGTGTTCGGGGTGCCAGCCGATCTTCTCGTTTTCGGCAACCATGTCATCCTTGAGCGTCGAGGTCGCGATATACCAACTTGGCTTACCCCAATAAATCAGCGGGGTATTGCAGCGCCAGCAGTGCGGATAGCTGTGCAGGTAAGGCAAGGCGCGCAGCAAGATTCCACGACGCTCGAGCTCGGCATTGATCGCTGCATTCGCCTCGCGCACCGGTGTGCCGCTCAACCAGGGCACCGTCTCGTCGAAGGTCCCATCAGCAGCCACGGGGTTAATGCCGGGCAGGCCGTTCTCGCGACCAACTTGGCGGTCAATCTCACCAAAGGCGGGGGCGAGGTGCACAATGCCCGTTCCATCTTCGGTTGTGACGAAGTCTGCGGCAACGACGCGCCAAGCATCTGCGCCAGGAGGCTCAGGCACATCATCAAAGGGACGTCGGTAATGCAGACCGACTAAATCTGACCCAAGGATTTTGTGGCTGATCTTGGCCTCTTCGCCAAAGACCGAGGCCACCAAGCCTTCGGCCACAATTTTGCCCTCCACGACGGCGTAGGTCAGCGTGGGGTTTACGGCCGCACCAGTATTCGAGGGCAGGGTCCAAGGCGTGGTGGTCCACACCACCAGCTCGGTCGCATCGCCAAGCAAACTGGAGTCAGGATCAATGATGGGAAAGAGCACGAAGGCTGAAGCGTCTTCTACATCTTGATAAACGCCGGGCTGGCCAAGTTCGTGGCTTGAAAGTGCCGTTCCGCAACGCGGACAATAGGGAACAACCTTGAAGTCTTCGTAGAGCAGGCCCTTGTCGAAGATGGTCTTGAGTTGCCACCACACCGACTCGACATAGGGCGTCTGAAAGGTCCAATAAGCATCATCGAGGTCCGTCCAGTAACCGATGCGCTCGGTCATGGCCCGCCATTCGTCTACATAGGAAAGAACAGACTCGCGACAGAGGCGGGTGAACTCCGCGATTCCGACCTCTTCTTCGATCTGGCGCTTGCCCGTGATGCCGAGTCGCTTTTCCACTTCGACCTCGACGGGCAGACCGTGAGTATCCCAGCCGGCCCGGCGATTAACCAGGTGCCCACGCATGGTTTGGTAACGACAAAAGAGGTCCTTGTAGACCCGAGCCCAGACGTGGTGGAGGCCGGGTCGGCCGTTGGCCGTGGGGGGTCCCTCATAGAAGACCCAAGGCTTGGCATCAGCGCGCTGGCTCAAGGAGCGTTCGAAGACCGACTGCGCTTTCCAGCGGTCCAACTCGGCTTGCTCGAGCGCGACCAGGTCGATCTCCTGGGGGATCGGTCTGAACAAGGCTGTGCTCCTTGGCGATAGAAAGCCGGTAACTGAACCTCAGCCTAGAGGGTGAGTCCCCTTGCCCCCCGAAAGCTTGGCAAGGAGGCCGGCATCGAGTTCGATAAGGGAGTCCAAAACCACGTCCGCTAGGGCAATCTCCGGGCGAGAACGCTCGCTATCGGCCGGTACCGCCACCACCGTCATGGATGCGGCCTTGCCCGCAAGTACGCCGGCGGGCGAATCTTCAAGCACCAGGCAGTGCCGTGGAGCGAGGCCCAGGCGCTGGGCTGCAGAGATAAAGACTCCCGGATGAGGCTTGCCAAAAGGCTCATCTTCGGCCGAGTGAACGAGCTCGAAGTGATCAGCGATTCCAAAATGCTTCAGTACGCGATGGATGAGGCGATAGTGAGAAGAGGAAGCAACGGCACTTTTCATGCCGGACTCAGCAACGAGGCCAATGAGTTCAAGCACTCCTGGCAGCAACTCGCCGCGCTCTTCAATGAGATCGCCAGCCCTGTCTGTCACGGTGACCGCGACTTCATCGATGCTGGCTCCTGTCCAGGGATAGCGCTGGAACCAAAAAGCGACAACCTCGTTGGCAAACATGCCCTTGGTTGCGCGAGCCTCATCAATGGAGAGCGGCACGCCAAGGCCGCCGAGTACATCCATCTCCGCCACATGCCAGAGCGGTTCGGAATCGACGAGGAGTCCGTCCATGTCAAAAAGCACGCCCGTGAAGGGCTTGCGGTCAGGAGTGGTCAACGGGGAAGGACTGCCTCGATGGCCGCGATGATCTCAGGGGCGTCGGGGCTGGTCTGAGGACGGAAGCGAGCAAGCACTTCTCCCTCGGGTGAGACCAGAAACTTCTCAAAGTTCCAGGTGATGTCTCCCGCTTCGCCTTCGGCGTCAGCGGTCTTGGTCAACTCCTCATAGAGCGGGTGACGCTCGTCACCGTTGACATCAATCTTTTCGAAGAGCGGGAAGGTCACGCCATAGGTCGTGGAGCAAAAGCTCTGAATCTCCTCAGGGGATCCTGGCTCTTGGCCCATGAACTGGTTGCAGGGGAAGCCGAGCACGCTAAATCCTTGGGCGCCAAAGCGCTGCTGGATCTCCTCGAGTTGTTCATATTGGGGCGTGAGCCCGCACTTTGAAGCAACGTTCACGAGGAGCAGCGCCTTACCGGCGTAATCACCGAGTGAGCTGGGCTCACCGCTGAGGCTGTTGATGGAAATTTGGCTAATGGTCATGAATCGCAGGCTAGCGCTAGGGGCCAGACTTCGGAGACCGCTTCTCCTAGGCTGAAGCACGATGCATGATGAAATCGCTGCGCACGACATAGCCATTAACGAGTTCGGCCAAGTAAGTGAGGCCGTTGCGCAAACGCCGGAAAGTCGCAAGCAGATGCTCGCGGCCGAACGCGCGGTCGTTTCCAAATACTGGGGTGGTTTTCAAATCAGAATCGTGGCGACCTTTGTCCTCTGCCTTGTGGCCTGGACCTCAGTCCTCGTCGCTGGGCTCACGGGTCAGCTATCGCTCGTGCTCGGACTCCTCATCAACACCGTCTTGGCATCGCTCTTCTACATGCCCATGCATGAGGCCGTTCATGGGAATATCTCTGGCCGCCAAGAGCGCTGGCGGCCCATAGAACATGTGGTGGGCAGCCTTTGTTCAATCCCCCTTGGCTTTTCCTATGCCGCTCATCGCTCTTCGCATCTACGCCATCACGCCTACACCAATAGCCCCGAACGCGATCCCGATGCCTACACCGATGGGAAGCTCAGTGCTCTACCGGGCAAGTGGTTTGCCGTGGTGATCGCCACTTCTTTCTTACCGGTCTTTGCATTCATCCCCGCATCACGTGGACTCTTACCAGCTGAAGTTCGTAATTCCCTGCTTGCGGATGGTGACAAAAAGAGCGGCCTGGTGCAATTGCGATATTGGGCCATGAACAGCGCCGTCTTAATCCTGGCCTTCGTGCTAGGCGTAGGCTGGCCAGCGGTCTTTTTTTGGTATCTACCCGCACGCCTTCAGGCCTTGTGGTTGCTCTTCGTTTTTGCCTGGTATCCCCATCACCCTGCCAAAGAAACCGGCCGCTACGTCGATACGCGCGTGGCCGTGTTTCGCGGGTCGGGCTTGTTGATCCGTGGCCATGACCACCATGCCCTGCACCACCTCTACCCCCAGGTCCCCCACTATCGCCTGCGTGCACTTTGGCAAGAAAGCGCAGCCGACCTGGTCGCCAAGGGCGTGCGCGCAGAAGGCCGAGCCCTCGAAGCCACCGGGCCCATCATCTGGTAATCCACGCAAGACCACCTGCGACTACCTTGTCTTCATGCGCGCCGTAGTTATCCAAGCAGGCGGCGAACTCCTCATCGAGGAGCGCCCTGATCCCCAAGTAAGTCCGAGCCAAGTACTTGTAGGCGTGGAGTCATCAGGACTCAATGGTGCTGACCAATTGCAACGGCGTGGCTTTTACCCCGCCCCCGCTGGCGTCGTGGCCGACATTCCTGGTCTCGAGATTGCCGGCAGCATCCTGGCCATAGGCGGCCAGGTCTCCGATGTTCGCGTCGGTGATCGTGTCATGGCCGTCGTTGCCGGTGGTGGCCAGGCCAGCCAAATCTGCGTAGAGGCCGCCGAGCTCTTGCGCGTCCCCGACCAGCTCTCTTGGGTTGAAGCCGGAGGCTTTCCCGAAGCCTTCACCACCGCCCATGATGCCTTAGTGACCCAAGCGCATATCGCCGCGGGTGCACGCGTGTACATCTCTGGAGGAGCCGGAGGCGTGGGAACCGCAGCCATTCAGATCGCCAATGCCTTTGGCTGCGAGGTCGTGGCGTCAGTGCGAAATGAAGACCTCCGGCCTCAGGTCGCCGAACTCGGTGCCACCGTCATTGACCCAGCAGATATTGGCGAACATGGGCCCTACGACGTGGTGCTTGAACTCATTGGCGCATCAGACCTTGAGGCAGTGCTGCCTCATCTGAATCCCTTTGCCAGAGTGGTAGTCATTGGCGTAGGCGGAGGCGCGAAAGCTGAGATCAACCTGCTGGGGATCATGAGTTCACGTGCGATCATCACCGGCTCAACCTTGAGAGCGCGAAGTGCCAGTGAAAAGGCTGAAGTTGCGCTCCGCGTTCGCGAAGATCTCCTCGAGTTCCTCGCCAAGGGGAAACTGCGCGTGCCTGTCGCTGCGAGCTATCCCCTTGACGAGGTGGAAGCTGCCTACGCCAGGTTTGCTGCCGGAGCAAAGTTCGGCAAGGTCGTGTTACTCAAGGCTTAAGCCCAGTGCGAGGGCCCAGTATGCAGACTCAGCCGTCGACTTCAGAGGCTTCGAGCAACTGGGTCTTGTCGAACTCCCAATAGGCACGCAGCGACTGAATTTCGTTCTTGCCATTGGTCTTATAGGTAAAGACACAATGGACCACGGCGACGTGAGTGCCGCCAGCAAGCCAGGTGCGAATGATGCCCACATCGGCGACTTCGTCATGGCAGAGATTCGAAGAGTGAATTTCAAAGGTGATCTTCTCTGAAGAAGCAATGACTTCGTCGTAGAACTTGCCGATCGCTTCTTTGCCGCGGTGACCAAGACCATCGGGGTTGAAGGGTGAAGGACCGATGGGATCTTGCACCACGGCATCGTCGGCAAAGAGGTCTAACCAGGCTTGCTTATCGCCACGCCCAACGGCCGCTCTCGAAGCTGCGCCTAGTTCCCTTGCATTCATTGTCTCGGCCATGGGCTCTCCCCCTTTTTACTCTGCGAACGCAGATTAGATCAGCTTTGCGATGACAGTTTCAGAAAAACGATTCAGGTTATCGATCTTGGTTTGCAGACTCTCTGGGTCAGGACCCAGGTCATAGGCCCAGCGAAAGCCCACGATGGCATCGGTAACGCCAGCGTCTTCGAGGCGCTTTAGGCCATCGAGCGAATAGGCATCGAGGGAGATCACGTGGACCTCAAAGGGGCGATCCGCCGTGCCATATCCTTCGCGCAGTTGGCCAAGTCGCTCAATGAGACGAGGCAAGTCCTCGAGATCGCCACCACCGTGCAGCCAACCTCGACCAACTCGCGCCGCTCGCTTGAGGGCGGCTTCACCGTGGCCACCAATCAACATGGGCACAGGCTGCTCGGGGACGGGGCAGAGTTTGATGGCAGCAAAGTCGTAGAACTCGCCGTGGTACTCGAAGTACTCACCGCTCGAAAGGCCCTCAATAATCTCGAGGCATTCATCCATGCGCTTGCCACGCTTTTCGAAGGGGACCTGGAGAACTTCGTAGTCCTCTCGCCAAGGACTCGTGCCCACACCCAGGGCAAGCCGTCCTTCACTGAGCACTGCTATGGAGCTGGCCTGCTTGGCCACCAGGATGGGGTGGCGGACCGGAAGCTTGACCACGAAGGTCACGAAGCGCAGCTTCTCGGTGACCGCCGCAAGCGCGGGAATCAAGGTGAAGGGCTCGATAAAGGGCTTACCTTCCAAGAACTCCCGAGAACCATCGGGGTTGTAGGGATAGGTCGAATCGCTCTCGAGGGGATAGCAAATTGAATCGGGAATCACCATGGAGTGATAGCCCGCTGCCTCAGCGGCCTTAGCCAGTGGAATATAGAACTTTGGATCCACCATGGACTCTGCGTAACTGATGCGCACTGAACTTCCTCCCCTACTTCGTCCCTACCTTCTACCATTCCTGCGATGGACGATTCGACTGCCCAATCTGGCCAAAGCATTCCTCCATCCTCATCTCGTCAGTTGCCTGGCCATGAAGAGGCGGAAGTCACCCTGGCGACCCTGTTGCTCGCGCGACGTGGCGATCAACATCCCGGCCTGCTTGAGCGCCAAGGAGCGCATTCTTGGGATGAGCTCGTCAATGAAGCGCTTCGGCGTGCGACCTGGCTCGAGGCCAATCTCGGCAAAGGCCCACCTCACCTAGGCGTATTGCTCGACAATGGTCTGGAATATCTCACCTGGATCTTCGCCGCCGCCCTCATGGGTGCCACGGTGGTCGGCATCAACCCCACGAGGCGGGGTTCACAACTCACCCGGGACCTCGAAGCCACCGATGTCAAGCTCGTAGTCACCGATGCCAGAGGCTTGGAGCTTCTCCATGATGCGCTTCTCGTCATCGACGTGATCTTGCTGGTGGATGATCAGGCTTACCAAGAACAACTCGCTGCGACAGACGAAGGGATTTTCGAGCGCGCATCCTCGATAAGCCCGAGCACCTTGTTACTGCTGCTCTTCACCTCTGGAACCACGGGTGATCCCAAGGCTGTGCGCTGTACGCAAGGTCGCCTTGCGTCCATCGGCGCAATCGCAGCCTTGGGATACGGCTACCAGCGAGAAGACGTTTGCTACTGCCCCATGCCGATGTTCCACGGGAATGCGCTGATGGCCCTCGTCGCCCCCGCACTCAGCGTGGGAGCGACCATTGCCACGCCTCCGAGTTTCTCGGCTTCTCGCTTCCTCGAAGACTGCCGCCATTTTGGGGCAACACGATTCACCTATGTCGGCAAGGCCATTGCCTACCTGCTCGCCACTCCTGCGAGCGAACAGGACCAGGACCACCTGCTGACCACAGCCTTTGGTACTGAGGCTTCACGACCAGATCGAGAAGCCTTCGAGCAGCGCTTTGGCTGCCGACTCGTCGAGGGTTATGGCGCCAGCGAAGGTGGGGTGGCGATCAATGCCAAGCCGGGCATGCCCGATGGAGCACTTGGCGTTCCCGCCCCCGGCTTGGATGTCGTGGTGCTCAAGGCCGGCACTGGCGAGGAATGCCCTCGTGCGCAATTTGATCAGTCGGGCAGGCTACTCAACGAAGATGACTGCATAGGTGAGATCGTCAATCGTTCGGGCTTGGGAAAATTTGAGGGCTACTACGCCAATGAAGAAGCCGAGCAAGCAAGAACCAAGTCAGGTTGGTATTGGACCGGTGATCTTGCCTACAGAGATGAGGCAGGTTGGTTCTACTTCGCTGGCCGATCAGGCGACTGGTTGCGCGTTGACGGAGAGAACCTCGCTGCTGGACCCATAGAAGCCCTGCTCGCGCGCTACCCAGGCTTTCAGGCCGTGGTCGTCTATGGCCTTCCTGATCCCCAGGGTGGCGAGATGCTTATGGCAGCCGTGGAACTTGCATCGACGCTTGACCTCGATGATTTCTCTGCGTGGCTCTTCGCCCAAGCCGATGTTGGCACCAAGTGGGCACCCCGCGTGCTTCGTGTGCTTGAGAAGCTTCCCGAAACCGCCACCGGCAAAATAACGAAGGTGGCGCTGAAGGCTGAGGGACTCAATCACCATGACCTGAGTTGGTGGCGCGCTGACCCTCGCGACAGAGCCTTCGTCCCCCTCGCTACTTTGCCAGCCTGAAGGCTCATCAGCGCCACTTTTAAGGCCCAATAAGCGCGGGCGGCTTGGTGGCTAGCATGGTCGCCGTGCGCGGCATCCTTGCTCTTTCCGGTTATGTCCCCTACAGACGCCTCGACCTCGCAGAGGTAAAGGCTTTCTTTGGTTCAGGCGGTGGCAAGGGCAGCAGGGCTGTGGCTTCCCATGACGAAGACAGCACGACCATGGCGGTTGAGGCCAGTCGCCTCGTACTTCGCTCCGCGTCAGTCACTCCTGACAGCCTCTGGTTTGCCACCGCAAATGCCGCCTACCTCGACAAGAACAATGCCTCCGCCATCCACGCTGCCCTGCAGCTTTCACCCTCAGTCGCAGCCTTTGACTTCGGTGGGGCACAGCGTTCGGGCTTTGGCGCCTTCCTCGCGGCCCTTGCCGGCGGAGGCACGCAACTGCTTGCCGTTGCTGATAGCCGTGACGGCCTGCCCACCAGTGCTGATGAAGCCCAAGGTGGCGATGGGGCTAGCGCCTTGCTCATCGGTGAAGACAGCCCAGAACATCGCGTTATCGCCAAAACCCTTGCCAGCGCTTCGTTAACGGACGAGTTCGTCGAGCGCTGGCGCAGCCCAGGCGAGCGTCGCTCGAGAGTCTGGGAGGAGCGCTTCGGTGAGCAGCGTTATACCCAACTCGGTAAAGATCTCATGGCTCAATTGCTGGAGCGTGCTGGCATCAGCATCGATCAAGTCGACCACCTGATCGTCACCGGTCTCCACAGTCGCGCTGTCAAGGTCGTGGGAACCAAGGCTGCCGCTGGTCACGATATTCTCCGCAGCGACCTGGCTGGCCTTATCGGGCAAACGGGTTGCGCCCATCCCCTCCTCGCCCTCGCTGATCAACTCGAGCGCGCCAAGCCAGGCGAACGCATCGTGCTGATGCACTTGGCTGATGGGGCCGACGGCGTAGTCCTTGAAGCCACCGAGGCGATAAAGGATTTCAAGCCAGCACGCTCGGTGGCCGCCCAGGTCGCAAACTCAGGCCCCTTGCCTTACGCAAAGTTCTTAACTTGGCGCCAGATGGTCACCGTTGAACCTCCTCGCCGACCAGAGCCCCAGCGGGTATCTTCCTCAGCTGCATGGCGCAGCGAAGCTTGGAAGTTTGGCTTTGTGGGATCTCGTGACCGCGCTAACGGCCAGGTGGTACTTCCGCCAAGCCGGGTTTCGCATGAGACCGGTGCTGTTGATGAGATGGACCCTGTGGCCATGGCCGAGCGTGAGGGAACGATTGTGACCTTCACCATCGACCGCCTTGCCTATTCGCCCAGCCCACCCATCGTCTTTGCCATTGTGGACTTCGATGGTGGCGGCCGATTCCCCATCGAACTCACCGATGTCGATGCCGAGCAGGTGGCCATTGGCGCAAGAGTGGGCATGACCTTCCGCCGACTCTTTACCTCAGACGGCATTCACGACTATTTCTGGAAGGGCAAGCTGCTCGAGGAGACGGAGGCCAAGCATGGCTAGTCATGGCATTCGCGACCAAGTCGCCATTGTTGGCATGGGTTGCACCCCCTTTACGGAAGCCTGGGATAAGGGCCTTGATGACCTCATCATCGATGCCGCCACCGATTGCTATGCCTCAGCGGGGATGACCAAGGATGACGTCGATGCTTACTGGGTCGGCACCGCACAATCAGGCATGAGTGGGCTCACCCTGTCGCGTCCCCTGCAGATTGAAGGCAAGCCCGTCACCCGCGTGGAGAACTACTGCGCCACCGGTTCCGAGGCACTCCGCGCCGCCTCCTATGCCGTGGCCTCGGGTGCTTATGACGTCGCGATGGTGGTTGGCGCCGAAAAGGTTAAGGACTCAGGCTTCCAGGGCCTCAATGCCATGAACCCTCCAGGAGACGGCACCGCGCGCACCCTTACCGCAGCCGCGATGTTCTCCATGGTGGCGCCCGCCTATGGCCAGAAATATGGCGTTGATGAAGAGCAGATGCGTGAAGTGCTCGCCGCCATTGCCGTGAAGAACCACTACAACGGTGCGCGCAATCCCCGAGCACAGTTCCGCAAAGAAATCTCCACAGAAACCGTCTTGAAGTCTCCACGCGTTGCCGGAAGCCTCGGGCTTTTTGACTGTGCTGGTGTTGCCGACGGGGCTGCTTCGGCCATCGTGGTGAGAGCTGAAGATGCCCACCGATACACGGATAAACCCATCTACATCAAGGCCCTCTCCTTTGCCGCGGGATCGGGTGCGGGGCTCAATGACCCCAACTACGACTACACCCACTTCCCCGAGTGCGCCACAGCAGCCCAAGACGCCTACGCCCAGGCGGGCATCACTGACCCGCGCAATGAGCTGGCCTTCGCTGAAGTTCACGACTGCTTCACGCCCACCGAACTTGTCCTTATGGAGGACCTAGGTTTTGCGGGGCGCGGCGAAGCCTGGCGCGAGGTCCTCAATGGCACCTACGCCCTCGATGGCGCCTTCCCCATCAACCCCGATGGAGGACTGAAGAGTTTTGGTCACCCCGTGGGTGCATCAGGACTGCGCATGTTCTTTGAGTGCTGGCTACAGCTTCGTGGCGAAGCCACCGCCGAGCGTCAGCTCAAACTCAGTGGAAGCAAGGCGCTCACCCACAACCTTGGTGGCTACCCCGGTGAGATGGTCTCTTTTGTTTCCATCGTCGGCTCTGAACTCGACGGCTAAATACCCTCGCTGCTAGCTCAGCGAGCAGGCGAGTTAGAGAAAGTTCGAGAGCGCAAGGCTCTCTAAGCCGTGCGCTTCAGCCACCGGTCCATAGACAATCTCTGCGTTCACGACGTTCACGCCCTCTTGTAGCGAAGGGTCGCGAAGCACTGCAGCCTGCCAGCCGTGATCAGCAATTTCGAGGGCATAGGGCAGGGTTGCATTCGACAAGGCATGGGTTGAGGTATGCGGCACGGCTCCGGGCATATTGGCTACGCAGTAGTAGATAGCTCCATGGGATTCGAAGGTGGGATCTGAGTGCGTAGTGGGTCGCGTGGACTCAAAGCAACCTCCCTGGTCCACCGCAATGTCTACAAGCACTGAACCGGGCCGCATGGTAGCGACCATGGCATCGGTGACCAGTTTTGGCGCCTTGGCACCAACAACTAGCACGGCCCCAATCACGATATCGGCCAGGGGGATCAATTCCTCGATGGCGTGGGTGGTGCTAGCCACCGTTTCCACCGCTCCACGAAAGTGATGATCCACGTCGCGCAGTTTGTCGAGGTCACGGTCCAGAATGTGCACGTTGGCGTGCATGCCCACGGCGAGTGTGGCCGCAGCCATGCCAGAGACACCGGCCCCAATTACCATGATGTTGGCTGCGGCCACTCCGGGCACTCCGCAAATCAAAGCTCCTCGGCCGCCACCCGAGCGCATCAGGTGATGCGCTCCCATGAGCGGAGCCATGCGCCCAGCCACCTCACTCATAGGAGTGAGCAGCGGCAGGGAGCCATTGCTGGCACGGACCGTTTCGTAGGCAATAGCCACGTTTCCCGCGGAGATCAGGGCGTCGGTGCAGGGCCGCGATGCGGCAAGGTGGAGATAGGTGAAGAGCACCTGGCCGGGACGAATGCCTAGGAAGGGGTATTCGCTGGCGATGGGTTCTTTCACCTTCATCACGAGGTCAGCCTGTGTCCAGATCTCCTCGGCAGTCTTGGCCATCGTGGCACCCACGGCTAGGTAGTCGGCATCGGGAATGGAGGAGCCGATACCGGCTCCCGCCTCCACGAGTACTTGGTGACCGTGAGCGATGAACTCACGAGCTCCTGCTGGAGTTACCGCAACGCGGTACTCATCATCCTTGAGCTCTGCTGGAACACCGACAAGCACCCAGTCCCCTTCGGTTGTGGTTTAGTGAATCGTTTCGTAGGCAATGGGCTTGGTAGAAAAGAAGGTCCCCTTGTGACGGATCTTCGCCAAAATCACCAGAGGAATACCAAGGCCAAAGATCACGAAGATCGGTACCACGGGGCGACCCCAACTTCCTCGCACCACCTCAAAGCCCACCCAGAACATGAAGAGCCCTGAGATGGCGGGGAACAAAATCCCCATGAAGAAAAAGGAGGTCTTTTCAAAGGCGGCCTTGCGGAAGGCCCACGCACAGGCCAGGCCCGTAGCGCCGTAGTAGAAGGCCACCAGCACGCCGATGTCAGAGATGAGGTAGGTGAATACCTGGTTGACCGAAGTTGAGCCCGTGGTCAGCAAGATCCCAAAGAGCGCCACGAAAGAAAGCACCAAGGTTCCCACCGCAGGGGTCAAGAACTTGGCGTGTACCGAGCTAAAGATCTTAGGAAAGACGCCATCTCGCGCCATGGAGAAACTGATGCGAGCTGCGGGAAGCAAGGTCGTCTGCGTAGTGGCCACCGTTGAGGTGATCACCGCGAAGATCATGACGTAGCCAGCCCAGTGGCCAGCAAACTGCTCACCGAAGTAGAAGAGGACGTTGGGGCCCTGCTTGATGATCTCGGCTTGCGGGACCAGCATTTCTACCGCCACGAAGTTCAACACGAAGACAAAGAGCAGCAGGAACATGGAGATAATCCCGGCCTGCCCGGGAGTCTTTGAAGAGGTCTTGGACTCTTCGGAAAGGTTGAGTGATGTATCCCAGCCCCAAAAGAAGAAGACTGCGAGCGCTACGCCGCCAGCGAGAGCGGTGTAGCCACCAATGTGACCTGGCCAGAACCAGTTGAGGTGAAAGCCGCTCGATCCCTTGGGGTGCGAGGCGATGACCTTGATAATGCCGCCCACCGAGAAGACCAATACGGCGATGTACTCAATCATGACGAGCACCCATTGGAAGTTTGTGGTCCACCGGATGCCGTAGATGCAGATAAAGGTCACCAGAGAGAGAAAGAGCGCTCCGATGATGGCCGTCCACCAGATTGAACTTGCTGTGCTGTCGCCAATCCAGCCCAGGGACTTGAAGAGCTGAAGGGAATAGGAGCCAGCCAGTAGTGGCGCAGAAACACAGAAGAGTACCGAAGTGGCAATTTGCACCCAGCCGTTGAACCAGCCCACGTAGGGGCTGACGGTGTGGGAGAGCCAGGCGTAGGAGGCGCCTGCATCGGGCTGGCGACGATTGAGGTGGAAATAGGCCACCGCAATAAAGGTCACGGGCACAAAACTCACCAACATGACGGCGGGGCCGAAGTATCCAACACCGACCACCGCAAAGATCAGACCCAGGGTTGAGGCCAATGAATAGGCCGGGGCCACTGAGGAAACCGCAACTGCGGTTGAGTCAAAGAGATTGAGTTCATCAGCGCGAAGGGCGGAAGGCTCCTCACTCCTGGGAACCGGGGCCCCAAAAGGCCCGCTTACGTCTTGCTCAGGAACTGCTCCGCTACCCGTGCTCTGATCCATCTATCGCCCCCCTTAGGGATATGAGTTGAACTTCCTCTTTTGCTCTTGGACTTAGCTTTTTCAAGTCCTTGGCTGAAGCCTAGAACGCGATGTTGTGCATGACGTGCTTTATGCGGGTGTAGTCCTCAAAGCCATAAACCGAGAGGTCTTTGCCATAGCCAGAGTGCTTAAAGCCGCCATGGGGCATCTCGGCGACGATGGGGATGTGGGTGTTTACCCAGACGCAACCAAAGTCGAGGCTCTTGGCCATGCGCATGGCGCGACCATGGTCACGCGTCCACACGCTTGATGCGAGCCCGTAGCGAACGCCGTTGGCCCAGCTCAGTGCCTCGGCTTCATCGCTGAAGCGCTGAAC
>Ga0114962_10002267_pt1 | contig 16147 bp, 14 predicted proteins | sample C_130820_MF_Meta_FD_87017 | JGI IMG/M metagenome (GOLD analysis project Ga0114962, IMG submission 87017) | Freshwater microbial communities from Lake Croche, Canada to study carbon cycling - C_130820_MF_MetaG | ecosystem: Environmental > Aquatic > Freshwater > Lake | place: Lake Croche, Canada...
ACAAAAAGTTTTTTTGTTTCTTTTTTTTCAAAAAAAGAAATGCCACAGAAAAAGAATTAGCCCATAAATTGCATTTCTATCAAAGAAATAGGGAAATAGTAAATTCAAATTAGCTTTTAAACATACGTTTAGAACTGACCCTAATGATAATTTCAACCCTTAATTCGCATTATTACCTATTTACTAATAATCACCTTACCCCTATCACCGATTCCATTTTCATTGAAGGCCTCAATTTGAAAGTAATAGGTGCGTCCTTTATCCATCGACTTAAAATAGTACTCGTTTGTGCCAAATACCTGAACTGAGGTATAAAGTTTATCTGGTGCAATTCCTGAATAAATTACATATCCAGTAGCTTTCGGATCGACACCCCATTTTAACCAAGCACTACGTGAATCGTGATCTCCTCGCAATACGGCTAAATTATTAATAACACCTGGTTTTTCGCCATGTCCCTTACCAAATATACGTAGACCACTAATCGCAAATTTACCTGCAGCCATATGAATATTGACCATCTTTACATAACGCGCTTCAATTGGCTTTTCAAGTTCTACATAATCGTGTGGTACATCTGTTTTATTTTTTGACTTATCAATGATTAAACTCCACTTTTTACCATCTTTAGAGGCCAAGACTTGATATTGGTGATAAATTCCATTCATTTTTCCTAAAAAACTAGCATCTACATCTTGGTCTGCATAATTCAATTGAATGGCCTTTACGGTTGAAACTTCTCCTAAATCAGAGATTATCCACTCTCCTTTTTTATTACTATTGGAAGACCAATACGTTTTCAATTGTTCATCAACAGCAAAGTTGGGCGAAAAAGCCTTCATACTAGAGGAAACAGCTACTGATTTATTATAATTTAAAAGCATCCAACCCGTAAATAAATCGCGGGGTTTATCAAATTTTTTATTTGGCATGTAATAAGGATAATCTCCATAAGCCGTTTCTGTATACAATATACCATCTTCATCAAAAGTAGTTGGCCAAAGTCCTAATCTTCTTTCAAAACTATTTTTTACAGCGATTGTAATAGTAGACACATGCCAATAATTACCAAATTTCCCTTCAAAGGTTGCACCGTGACCTGCTCCACGCGTAAAACCACCAGGTTTAAAAGAGAAAGGGTTATGAGCTTGATAAGTAAATGGTCCCATCGGCTTATCAGAAGTATAAACTCCATCTCCATAAGCAGAGAATTCTGTTCCAGGCGCTCCATACTGCAAATAATATTTTCCCTTGTATTTATTCATCCAAGCTCCTTCCATGAAGGGTTTTAAAAAAGTATTGTCTTGATATTCTCCAAACCTTTCCCAACCGTGAATTTCATCATCCAAATGAATTAAATCCTTTTTATCACCAATCGGTTGTAATGTTTTTCGATCAATTTCTTGGCCATACATCGGATAAAAATTACTCGAACCATGGTACAAATACAAACGATTGTCATCATCTAAAAAAAACGCAGGATCCCACGCTCCTGCAGTAAAAGCATGAACTGCTTCCTTCCAAGCATCTTTTTGTGGACTTTGACTATACCAAAGCGTAAAATCTTTAGCATAAGTGGAACCAATCACCAATAGACTATCACCTAAGGTCAAAGTGGCTGGCGCGCATAATTCATCGTATACTTTGTGATAAGGTTGCAAAAAACGTCTTGACACAAAATTCCATTTCACCATATTATCACTCCACCAGTACCCCCATTGATTGGTCGAAAATAAGTAATATTTATCCTTATAATAAGAAATTACAGGATCAGCTGTCGCTCGATGCCTCCCTTGTTCCGAGAAATTAGGAATAGGCGTAAAACCATAATCCAAATTCATTGGGTTACAATAGGTCGTTTGAGCTTGTATATTTTGAAAAATTAGAAGAAAACTAAAAAAGCAGGTAAGTGAACTAAACAAAACAAATTTCATAATTTTGGGGTTACGTTAACTATTACCAAAAATAACAATTAATTCTAATTTAATAAATCGAAGAGAATGGAATTCATCCGTAAAAATCTAGGGATTTTTATTGCTTTGACAATTATCTTAAGTTGGTTTTTCCATTTATCTTTTTGGATAAGCCAAGATGTCAATTTTTATAATCCCTGGATTTATGTGGCTATTTTAATTCAAACACATCTTTACACGGGACTTTTCATCAGTTCACACGATTCAATTCATGGAGTAATATCAAGCAAACACCCTTTAATCAATAGAACTATTGGGAGAATTTGTACCATTCTTTTTGCTTTTAATAACTATAGCCTTTTGAGCAAAAAGCACCATTTACATCACGCGCATGTTAATACAGAAAAAGACCCTGATGTGCATCAAGGTAATTTCTTTTCTTGGTGGTTTAAATTCGCACTACAATATGTGCACTGGACTCAAATATTGGCGATGGCTATTACTTATAACCTATTAAAAATTTGGTTCCCTATGGAGAATTTGATTCTATTTTGGGAATTACCTGCTATATTAAGTACCATGCAACTATTTTATTTTGGAACCTTTTTACCTCATAAAGGCCCTCATACAAAAGATAATGTCCATCAATCTCGCAGTCAGAAAAAAAATGATTTATGGGCATTTATTTCCTGCTATTTTTTTGGTTATCATTACGAGCATCACGCATTTCCCTATTTACCTTGGTGGAGATTAGCTTCTAGTAAAAAAAATTAGGCCACGAATCTTTCATAAACGGCCCAAATCAAGTCATAATTCCCATTTGTTTCATACAAATAACACAAATATTTTTTCTAAATTTGTGCCGGCAAATCCGTACAATTTTACACTCCCAATGAAAGAACCCAAATATAAGCGTATACTTCTTAAATTATCAGGCGAATCATTATCGACCGAATCAGAAGTCATTGACCCATACATATTAGATCAATATGCTTCTGAAATCAAAAAAGTACATGATTTTGGCGTAGAAGTTGCCATCGTTATTGGAGGTGGAAATATTTTCAGGGGTGCTGCGGCAGCGAAAGCCGGCATCGACAGAGTACAAGGAGATTACATGGGAATGTTGGCTACAGTTATTAACGGTATGGCAGTACAAGCCTCTCTAGAAAAACACGGATTATATACGCGAATGATGACAGCCCTTAAAATGGAATCTGTATGCGAACCCTTCATTAGAAGAAGAGCAATGCGCCATTTAGAAAAAGGTAGAATCGTTATTTTTGGAGCAGGAACAGGAAATCCATATTTTACAACAGATTCAACGGCCTCATTAAGAGCGATTGAAATTGAAGCGGATGTCGTATTAAAAGGTACTCGCGTAGATGGAGTCTATACAGCCGATCCAGAAAAAGATCCTACGGCAACTAGATATACGAACTTAAGTTTTGGAGAAGCTATTCAAAAAGGCTTAAAAATAATGGATACAACCGCTTTTACCTTATGCCAAGAAAATAAAGTACCAATCATTGTGTTTGACATGAACAAATCTGGAAATTTAGCAGCGATTGTTGGTGGAGAAGACGTGGGTACATTAATCAGTTAATTGAATTTAAAAAATGGAAGAATTAGACTTTTACGTTGAAGCGGGTCAAGAAACCATGGATGGTGCGATCAAGCATTTAAACATTGAGTTATCTAAAATAAGAGCCGGAAAAGCTAGCACAAGCATGTTGGATGGTTTAATGATTGATTATTATGGAATGATGACTCCTATTACGGGAGCTGCCTCCATAACTACGCCAGATGCAAGAACCATTGCTATTAAACCTTTTGAAAAAGGAATTTTTAACGAAATTGAAAAAGCTATTCGTAATTCGAATCTTGGTTTAAATCCAATGAATGATGGAGATATGATTCGTTTAAATATCCCACCATTGACCGAAGAAAGAAGAAGAGATTTAGTCAAACGAGTGAAGCAGGAAATTGAAACCGCGAAAATTAATATTAGAAATGCCCGTCAAGATGCGAATAACAACATCAAAAAATTAAAAGGGGATGGAGTTTCAGAAGATGCTATCAAAATGAGTGAGGAAAAAATCCAAAAAATCACAGATGCATTTATTCATAAAATTGACTCAATCTTTACTGATAAAGAAAGAGATATTATGTCAGTTTAAGAATGAAAAATGTAGAATTAAGAATGTAGAATTTAGAATTAAAAACCTTAATTCCATAATGGTTAAGATATAAGCGTCTTTTGTCTTACATCATTTTTAATTCTTAACTCTACATTCTTAATTCCACATTCACTATCGGTTCATCGAAACCAAAAATTCCTCATTGCTACGCGTACCTTTCATTTGTTGTTGCAAGAATTCCATCGCTTCAACTGAATTCATATCTGACATATGTTTACGCAATATCCAAACCCGTTGCAATACAGCAGGATCCATTAATAAGTCTTCTCTTCTCGTTCCTGAAGCTGTTACATCAATAGACGGATAAATTCTTCGGTTCGCTAATTTACGATCCAACTGAAGTTCCATATTACCAGTACCTTTAAATTCTTCAAAGATGACTTCATCCATTTTAGAACCCGTTTCAATCAAGGCCGTAGCAATAATTGTCAAAGAACCTCCATTTTCGACGTTTCTAGCCGCACCAAAGAAACGCTTCGGCTTGTGTAAAGCGTTTGCATCCACACCTCCTGATAATATCTTACCTGAAGATGGCACTACCGTATTATACGCTCTCGCTAAACGAGTAATGGAATCTAATAAAATAACTACATCATGCCCACATTCAACCATTCTTTTAGCTTTTTCCAAAACAATGCTAGCAACCTTAACATGACGCTCTGCTTGTTCGTCAAAAGTAGATGAGATAACTTCTGCCCGAACACTTCTCTGCATATCTGTTACTTCTTCTGGTCTTTCGTCTATCAATAAAATAATCAAATAAACCTCAGGGTGATTGCGAGAAATCGCATTAGCTATATCTTTCAATAAAACAGTTTTACCTGTCTTAGGTTGGGCCACAATCATTCCACGTTGTCCTTTACCAATGGGTGCAAACAAATCTAAAATACGTGTTGAATAATTATCTGCATTGGTAGATAAATTCAATTTTTCTTCCGGGAACAATGGAGTCAAATACTCAAAATTGATACGATCACGAATTTCATCCGTTGTTTTACCATTCACGAATTCAATTTTCAATAAAGCAAAATACTTTTCTCCTTCTTTTGGTGGACGAATCGTACCCTTTATTGTATCTCCTGTCTTTAATCCAAACATTTTGATTTGAGATGGAGAAACATAAATATCATCAGGCGATGCTAAATAGTTATAATCAGATGAACGCATGAAGCCATAACCACCATCTTGCATAATTTCTAACACACCATCATTTTCGATCAAACCATCCAATTCTTTGATGATATGATTGTAGTTATTGCGTTTGAAATTATTGGCTGCCGGAGGCATTGCATCATCTTTTGGTAATTTGCTTACATCGACCGCTTGATTAGAATGATCTTCACCTGTTATGAAAGAAGTATCAACAATGAAATCGTCCGGGGGAATAATTGGGTCGTATTCTGCGGTCTCGTCTAGGTCAGTATTATTTTGAATTACTTCCGTGGATGCTTCTTCTTCAGCAGCGGAAATAGTAGTTTCTAATTCCAGCTGTGTTTCTGCTATTTCGTCATCAGAATTTCTTTTAATTCTTTGACGTTTGGGCTTTTCTACTGAGGGCGTGTCTTCTTGTACTTTTTTTACTTTCCGAATCGGTTTATCTTCCATAAAATGGGGAAATGATGAATCAAATATTGAAAAAAATTAACGTTATCCTTGGTCTAGGGAATTCTTAATTACTAAGAAATTATGCGATAAAAGAACCTAAAAAGACTTTTTGGAAACTGTAATTTTGATTGAAACGCTTACGAAATTGAAACGTAGTGCAATAGTACGTTAGAAAGTTTAGATTGTCAAGTATTTTTGAAAAATAAAGAGAAACAAAAAGAAAATGATTGATTCTTTTTTCATTATTTATCTCTTCTCATTTTCTCTCTTTTCTCATCTCGTCTTCTCTTTTCTCGTTTTCGCTCTTCTCTTTTCTATCATCAAATTACTTTATACGTCAATTTCTTTACTATTTTTACACTCGATATGAAAAGTTCCGAAGAGAAATTAGCTGAAATTTTGAAGAATAGAGAAGAGTCAGGATTGCTCAGGACTTTACAAATCAATGAAAGCAAAATAGATTTTTGTTCCAATGATTATTTAGGTTTAGCGAAAAATAAGGAACTTGGAAATTTAATATCCAAAGCCTCAGAATCACTTTTGACTCAATTAAATCTTTTATCATATAACGGGTCCACTGGCTCAAGATTAATATCTGGAAATTCCCCTCTGATAGAACAATTTGAAAAAGAATGTGCCACATTTCATCAAGCGGAGGCTGCTTTGTTTTTCGGATCCGGTTTCGAAGCGAATTTAGGCATCCTGTCTTGTATTCCTCAAGAAGGTGATGTGATTTTTTGCGATAAATTAATTCATGCGAGTTTAATTGATGGATTAAAATTGAATAAAGTTGAAAAAAGAATTTTTAAGCACAATGATTTACAAGACCTTGTTCATCTTTTGGAACAATATCCCATTGACACTGCCAAATGGATCATTGTAGAATCTATTTACTCTATGGACGGCGACGAGGCCCCTTTGGCAGAACTCGTTCAAATCAAGCGAAAATACAATGCTGAAATAATTGTAGACGAAGCCCATTCAGGTGGCATTTATGGTCCACTTGGTGAAGGAAAATGTGTTGAATTGGGTATTGAAAATGAAATTTTTGCACGAATAATTACTTTTGGAAAAGCATGGGGAAATGCAGGTGCAGTCATTTTAGGTTCTCAAATCCTAAAAGAATACTTAATCAATTTTGCCCGAACTTTTATTTATTCAACTGCGCCAAGTCCTATGCATGTAAACAGCTTGCTTTGTACATTGAATTTTTTGAAAAGTATGGATACCTCTAGGCAACAATTGTTTGAAAACATTGTTTTTTTTAGAAGTCATTTGAAAAGTATTCAATGGGGAAATAGTCATTCAGCCATCCAAACCTTTTTCGTGAATGGAAATCAAGCTGTTAGAGAAAAAGCAAGCCAAGCACAAAAAATGGCATTTTTAATTAAACCCATTGTTTACCCGACCGTAGCCAAAGGAAAAGAAAGAATTAGAATCACCTTGAGTGCTCTTTCGCAAAAAAAGGATATATTAAATTTGATACAAATACTTGAAAAAGATGCCTAAGGAAAATCAATATATCATTGCCGGAATTGGAACTGAAATAGGAAAAACAGTCGTTTCAGCCATCTTAACCAAAGCATTAAACGCTAGTTATTGGAAACCTGTTCAGTCTGGAAATAGGGAAGATGGAGATGCCTATCACGTAAGAAAATGGGTTAATAATGAGAATCTAACTATTTTTCCAAGCACTTATGAATTAAGCCAACCATTATCCCCACATACCGCAGCAGAAATAGACGGAGTGGAAATTGATTTAGAAAAATTTCAACTTCCTCAATCAGAAACGGCACTGATCATTGAATTAGCAGGGGGCATTATGGTTCCTCTCAATTCAAAACAAACCAATTTAGATTTAATCAAAAAATTCAAGTTGCCCATCATATTGGTCTCTAAAAACTATTTGGGAAGTATTAATCATACATTGTTGACTTTTGAGCTATTAAAAGCTCACCATATCCCAATCAAAGGAATTATTTTCAACGGACCCAGTAATCCTACAGGAGAAGCATTCATCGAAAACCATACTCGTTTACCCATATTATTAAGAATTAAGCAGGAAGAAATCATCCATCCAGAAATTATCAATCAATATGCTGAACAAATCCAACTTTAGTCTTTCCGAAAGAGATGCTAAAATCATTTGGCATCCATTTACACAGCATCAAATAGAACCCATCTGTATTCCGATTGTATCTGGGAAAGGATCTGAATTAATAGATGAAAATGGCAAAGTATATTTAGATGCCATTTCTTCTTGGTGGGTAAATATCCATGGACATGCTCACCCCTATTTGGCAGAAAAAATCTATGAACAAGCCTTACAATTAGAACAAGTTATTTTCGCTGGCTTTACACATGCACCAGCGATTCAATTAGCCGAAAGATTATTAGGCCATTTGCCGCCCAATTTAGAAAAAGTATTCTTTTCTGACAATGGAAGTACGGCGATCGAAGTGGCTGTCAAAATGGCTCTTCAATATTTCCATAACCTTGGTCAAACATCCAAACGAAAAATTCTTGCTTTGGAAGGTGCTTATCATGGTGATACATTCGGAGCGATGAGTTTGGGAGCACCAAGTTTATTCAATGCCCCCTTTCAAGACATGTTATTTGAGGTAGAATTCTTACCTAATCCTTGTGATTCAGAAACATGTGTAGCTGAATTAAAAAATAAAATGCAAAAGGCTGAGGATTATGCCGCATTTATTTTCGAACCCTTGATACAAGGTGCTGGAGGAATGAATATCTATGATGCAGCTACCTTAAATGATTTAATTCAAATCGCTCAACAAAACAATGTTTTGTGTATTGCTGATGAAATAATGACCGGATTTGGAAGAACAGGTAGGTGGTTTGCCATGGATTATTTATCCACCAAACCAGACATCGCTTGTTTTTCTAAAGGACTTACGGGAGGAATGATGGCGTTAGGGGCTACTTGCTGCTCTGAAAAATTATTTGATGCTTTTTTATCCAATGACCGAAAGAAAACATTGTTTCATTCTCACTCTTTTACCGCCAACCCTTTAGCTTGTGCCGCAGCAAATGCAAGTATGGACTTAATGGAAAATGAAAACACGTGGAGAAACATAGAAAGGATTCAGCTTTATCATCAACTTTGGATGGAAAAACTTAGCAGCATTTCTGTTATTAAAAACGCTCGACAATTAGGCACAATCATTGCTTTTGAAATTGAAACGGGAGAAACTAATAGTTATACCCATTCAATTCGAGACATTGCCTATCAATTTTTCATTGAAAAAGGCATTTTGATGAGACCATTGGGGAATACCTTGTACATTTTAGCGCCCTATTGCATAAAAAATCAAGAACTTGATTTAATTTATCAAACTATTGAAGATTTTACTAAAACAATTATTCGTTAATGAATTCACCCAACTTCGTATTCGGTTCTGCCTTGGCAGTCATCAGTCTAGGTTATCTATTAAAATCGTGGGGATTCATCCGTTTAAGCGATGCTAAATCAATTTCTCGATTGTTGATGTATACTACTTTCCCAGCTTTGGTCTTTACAACGATGATCAAAGTTGAGATAAGTACTGAATTGTTATGGATGCCCTTTATTTGCGTGATATTTGGCAGTATATGCTCCATGTTAGGATTTCAACTTTTTAAAAATGAAGAAAATCCGGAAGATCGAGGAATATTGACCATGGGATGCGCAGGGTATAATTTAGGCTTATTTGCTTTTCCCTTAATAGAAGGGATATGGGGTTGGAAAGGACTATTGTACGCGGCGATGTTTGACCTTGGTAATTCCTTTATCAATTTTATTGTCACCTACGGGGTTGGAAATTATTTGTCCGTTCAGCCCAAAAAAGGAAACATCTACAAACATATTTTTAAAAAAGTATTTTCGCTTCCACCCTTCCAAGCCATGCTGATTGGTTTAGGAGTAAATTTATTACATATCCAAGTTCCTGAATTTCTAACCGAAATCATTGGAGGTGTAGCCAAAGGAAACAAGCCCTTGGTATTATTACTGATGGGTATTTATTTTAGCGTTAGACTGCCTAAATCCGTTTATTTAAAAGTCTTTAAAGTACTCAGCTTTCGATATTTATTAGGATTAACAGTCGGATTTGCCCTGTATTATTGGACTCCTTTCGATGTACATTATCGAAACATGCTTTTGATTTGCATCATCCTTCCAGCGGGAATGACCTTGATTACTTATTCAGATGAACTAGCATTTAACACGAGCATTGCGGCAGCATTGGTTAATTTCTCAATGCTTGTCAGTTTTGCACTGATGTGGTTTTTGGTAAATGCATTTCAAATGGCCAACTAATACCCAATTATTTTTGTAATTTTACCAAACAAAATGCAAGATTCTATCGTTAGTAAGAATAGAAAAACAATAATCTATGGTAGTCCCTTACAAAGATCAGTCGAAAGGAAAAAAAGAACAAGTTGCAGACATGTTCGATTCTATTTCACCCAAATATGATTTCTTAAATCATTTGTTAAGTGGAGGAATAGACATTATCTGGAGAAAAAAAGCCATACAATTATTGAAAAATAAAGGTATAAAGACCGTGCTAGATATCGCAACGGGAACGGGAGATTTCGCTATCGAGACGCTAAAAATTCAGCCCGACAAAATTGTTGGAGTAGATATTTCTGAGGGAATGTTGTTTTATGGTAAAGAAAAAATTAAGAAATTAGGTTTAGAAAACAAGATCTCATTACAATTAGGAGACTCTGAAAATTTACCCTTTGAAGACAATAGTTTTGATGCGATTACCGTTAGTTTTGGTGTGAGAAATTACGAAAACTTAGAAAAAGGACTAAAAGATATGCTAAGAGTGTTAAAACCGGGTGGATATTGCTTAATACTTGAGTTTTCGAATCCGAAAAAATTTCCAATGAAACAGCTTTATGCATTTTACTCGAAATATATGTTACCTATTTTGGGCAAATTAATTTCAAAAGATCCTGCAGCTTATACTTATTTACCTGAATCTGTTCAAGCATTTCCGGATGGAAAAGACTTTTTAGATATTTATCAAAAAGTAGGGTTTAACAATATGCAATGGATTCCCTTGACTGGCGGAATTTGCTCCATTTATTTAGGAAGAAAATAGTAAACATTTGAAAAAAATATTCATACTTCTATTTTTATTGGTTTCCGTAACGACTGTTTTTGCACAAAAAGGTAAATACAGGAGGACATATCATGAATATTATGATTCTAGACCTTTGCACTTTGGTTTTTTATTTGGATTAGCTGGTTCTAATTACAATTATGTTTCTGATTCGAAAGACATCATTTTATCCCCCAAATATTTTGGGTTTCAAATTGGAGGAGTTGCCAATTATGCATTTAATCAACACATTGAATTAAAAACAGGAATTAATGTCGCCTTATTTGAGAGGCACTTAGATTATTTTCTTCAAGACCCCCTAAAGGTTAATATTTCAGGCTTAGAAACAAATAATCTAAATTATTTAAGAGAATCAACTTGGCTGGAAATTCCCATATCCATCAAATTACGATCTATAAGGAGAAAAAACAATCGTTTTTATCTATTGGCAGGTGCTAAATTTGGATTTGAGGCAAACACCCGAAACAAAAATTTCTCAAGTTTATCCACTGATTATGACCATACTCTCTATGCTAAAAAAACAGATTTGGCATTGGAATATGGTTTCGGGTTTGAGCATTTTTTCCAATTTTTCAAATTTGCGCCAGAGATACGATTTTCTCATGGAATCTTTAATATCTACCAAGCTCCTGAATCGTCAGATCCTATATCACAACGACTAAAAGAAATTTACCGTCTAAATACGCATACGGTTAGTCTAATTCTAAATTTTGAATAAAAATTGACGTAAGAGGTAAGAGGTAAGTTAAAAACATTCTAATGTTTAATTTATAATACATACATCTCTTTTATACCTCATACATCTTACGTCATACATCATACATCATACATCACTTCAAATTCGTTCTTGCATTTTTTGGATCAACAACCGTTTCCAAAGAAGTAACAGCTGAAACACCAAACCAACCCGCCCCCTGTATCTTTGAATTAGCATTTTTATTAATGATATTGGTGGGGATGTTAGCAGCTGGTCTTGAAAATAATCCAGCGTTATTTAATTCCAATCTAGCTTGTGACCAAAAATTAAATTGATCTTCCGAGATGGAATATAATTCCACTTTAATTTTATCATTTTCTAAATATAATTCCGGTGAAATTGACCTTCTTACAGGTAAAATAAATAATAATCCATCTGCTTGAGCACCTTTTTGAAAATTAGAATCATACAGAACCGTCAAATTGCCTGTACCATTAAATAATTTGCCATTTTTATAATATTTCACGCGATAACAATCGCCAATACCTAAAGGATCTCTCGCAAAAAATTGCGCTTCATAACCTTTTTTAGGTTTATCTGTACCAGATTGTCTTCCGGAAGCATCACCGTATTGATATAATATAGAATCAACAGGTGGAACTCGGTACATTTTAGCTGTTGCGGCATAGGATTCCCCAGACCATTTAACCGATAACTGGTAAGTTCTTCCTACTTTACCAAATACTTCCGATTCTGAAGCAGGCGTCCAAACATATGCTCCTTTGCTTGCTGCATTTTCTTGAAAAAGGTATTTATTCCCTTCATTATCCGTTACCTCGACAGTAGCTCCTGAAATAACAACAGGAGTTGAATTATCAAAATAGTTTTGTGATTTAGATAAAAGAATTTGTTGAGGTCCCTTTTGATTGGTCAAGGTTGATTGTACAACAAAATAGTTATCAAAAGTTGGAGAATCTAAAGTCACAATTTCCTCACAAGATGAAAACAAAATTGTAGAAATAAATCCAATGATATAAAACTTTAAGTATCTCATATTAGAAAGAAAAATTATAAGTAACAGCCGGAACAAAAGAACCGATAATAGATAGTTGTACAGCTTCCGTTTTCAAAGCATTGTTTTCGTTCGGCCGAGTATAAATGGAGAAAGGATTTTTGCGATTATACAAGTTGTAGATTGAGAAAACCCACTCTGAAGTACCCTTTTTGAACAATCCTTTTTTATTCTTTTTAGTCGCCGAAACATCTACCCGATGATAATCAGGAACTCGAATATTCCCCCTAGTGCCGGGTGGGGTTAAAGGATAAGCTATTCCTTCATAACTATACTTTTGCACCGGAATAGAGTAAGGAACCCCACTTATATAAGCAAAATTTGCACCAAAAGACCATTTTGAAGATAATTGATACTGACCAATAACGTTCAATGTATGGGTCCTATCATATCTGGTGGCATACCAATTATCATCGTTTAATCCTTCAATTTTACGTTCCGTCTTCGCCAAAGTATAGGATATCCAACCGGTAAATTTTCCTGTATTTTTCTTTAAAAACCATTCAATACCATAAGCTCTACCTTTTCCAAACAAAAGGTCTTTTTCAAAATAAGGGTTCAAGAATAAATTGGCTCTATCTGCATAATCAATCTGATTTTGAAGATCCTTGTAATAAACCTCAACAGAAGCTTCATAATTGTTACCCTCTGGACCCATGTTTTTGAAATAACCCAAGGCAACTTGATCTGCAATCTGGGGCTTAATATTGTTGGTAGAAGAAGTCCAAACATCTAAAGGAGTAGAAGCGGCAGTATTCGACATTAAATGAACATATTGAGCCAAACGATTATAGCTGGCCTTCAAAGAAGAACTTTCTGTTAGATTCAAATTAATGGCGAATCGAGGTTCCCAATTCCCATAGGATGCAACCGTCACTGAAGGATCCACGTTGATTGTTTTTAAAAAATATCCCGAAGGGTTATCAGTGGATGGATTTACTTTAATTCGCTCATAATATTCACCATTCAAACTTTTATAATCGTAATTTGAATAACGAATTCCATATTGCAGACCAATCCCTGGTGCAACTTTCCATTCATGACCAACATAAAATGAAGCCTCCACTCCTTTCTTATTAGCTTGTCCAAATTCTCTTTTTTCTCCGCCTGACGATGCAACCGCTTGTCCGGGTTTAAATTCATACGAAATAATTTGTCCACCAAATGTCAAAGTATTGTCAGGCCGTATATAATAAGTAAAATCTGGCTTAAAACTTAAATTAACTATATTGGACGTCCAACGGAAATTATCATTTGGTCTTTTATTTTCCAAATCGGAATCCAGAAGGTAATCGTAATTACTGTAAAAAGTAGTTGCGTTTAGAAATAATTTATTGGAGAAAACGTGATTCCATCTTGCTGACAAAGTTGAATTGCCCCAATTAAAACCAAATCCTGTGCCAAATACATCTCTTCCAAAATATCCTGATAAAAAGACCGTATTTTTGTTATTGATATTGTAATTAACTTTCGCAGTTAAATCATAAAAATTGAATTGTGCATTTGCATTATTTCCTGTTAAAAAAGGTTTTGCAAGAATATCAATGTAGGATCTTCGGGCAGCAATTATAAACGAAGCTTTATCCTTAATGATGGGTGCCTCTAAAGATAACCTTGAAAAAATGACGCCAATTCCTCCATTCACTTCTAATTTTTTTGCATTACCTTCTTTCATTTTGACATCCAAAATGGATGATACACGTCCCCCATACAAGGAAGGGATACCACCTTTGTATAATTTTACATCTTTGACTGCATCTGGATTGAACACCGAAAAGAAACCAAATAGATGGGAAGAGTTGTAAACAGGAGCATCATCTAATAAAACTAAATTTTGATCAACACCACCACCGCGAACATTAAAGCCTGAAGCACCTTCTCCTACAGTGGATACACCCGGAAGAAGTTGAATCGCACGGACCAAATCAACTTCACCCAATAAGGCTGGAATTTTCTTGATCGTTTTGATATCGATTTTATTGACTGACATTTCAATACTCTTGACATTTTCATCAAAAGCCTTGGCAGTTACTTTAACTTCTTCTAACTCTGAAATTTCAGGTTCTAATTCCAAATTCAATTCTTTGGCAGACCCAGAAAAAGTAAAAACCTTTTCAACTTTTTTGTAAGATGTTGACGAAAAAACAATCGTGTAGGTCCCGGGAGATAAAGTAAGACTGTAAAAGCCGTAAGTATTAGAACTTGTACCCGTCTTTAATTCTTTTAGGTACACAGTTGCAGCGATTATTCCTTCACCATTGGTCTTATCCTTAATATAACCACTCAGAGTAGATTTTTGAGCAAAAACAAAAAAAGATAAACTTGTAAAAAGTAGAAGAAAAAGAATTTTTATTTTCATATAATGTAATTGAAACATAAAATTAAACGTATTAAATTAAAAAATGTTTTATAATGTGATAAGTGGTAAAAAAAATTCTTCTTGATAATCAAAAAACTAAATTAAATTAAAAAAATCAGTAATATATTTCCGAAATTATTTTAATTTAAAAAATAGACTTACATTTGTTTTAGTAAAATTTGAATATAACCAATGGATTTAAAAATTTTTGGTAAAATAATTCGAGAAAAAAGAAATACTTTAAACCTTAAACAAGAAGATTTAAGCGAAAAAAGTGGAGTAGCGATTAAAACCATACATTCCATTGAACTCGGAAAAGGAAACCCATCCATTAAAACGATACTCAGAATATTTGCAACCTTGGAGTTAGATTTCATCGTCGTGTCTCCTAAAAACAACCAATAAACTTCTATGGAACAAGCCATTAGTTTTGAACGTATTCCTGCCATAATCTTTGCTGACTCCGAAAAGGCATCTAATGCTGTAGCACAAGAAATCGCTAATTTAATTCGTAGCAAAGCCAAAGAAAACAAACCAGCCGTATTAGGATTAGCCACTGGCTCTTCACCTAAAAAAGTTTACCAAGAGTTGATTAGAATGCACAAAGAGGAAGGATTAAGCTTCAAGAATGTGATCACTTTCAACCTTGACGAATATTATCCAATGGAACCGGATGCTGTCCAAAGTTATGTACGCTTCATGAAAGAGCAACTCTTCGATCAAGTTGACATACCGGTAACAAATTACCATATTCCAGATGGGACATTGCCAATTGAAAAAATTCCAGAATTCTGTAAAGATTATGAAGAAAAAATGGAAAAATTGGGTGGTTTAGATTTTCAACTTTTAGGAATTGGTAGAAATGGGCATATCGGTTTTAATGAGCCGGGATCACTCATTAATTCTAAAACTAGATTAATGACTTTAGATATTAGCACTAAAATCGATGCATCTTTCGATTTTGGAGGTCTAGCAAAAGTGCCTAAAAAAGCGATTACGACCGGAATTGATAAAGTCATGCAAGCCAAAAGAATTGTTCTTTTAGCATGGGGGGAACACAAAGCCGAAAGTGTCGCAAAAGCTGTTGAAGGCCCTGTAACATCTGAAACACCTGCTTCATACTTACAGCAACATTCCAATGCGAGTTTTATTCTAGATGAAACGGCTG